>OBLU010000033.1_pt1 | contig 123513 bp, 93 predicted proteins | sample 1518681 | NCBI WGS metagenome assembly OBLU01 (sample SAMEA3539304, study PRJEB22396) | soil metagenome | biome: tundra; feature: field; material: soil | place: USA | collected 2010-05 | depth 0.15 m | reverse complement strand
ACAGTTCTTCCCCCAGTTGTCGCGAAGCGGCGGATTGACCGAGCTTCGATTGAATATCGGCCCGAATGATAGCAGCGGGCAACAATTTCTGTCAATCGTTACAGTTATCGATTTACATAGGGAGATTGCGAGCCACCGAGAGTGTGTGCACGTCCATGGTTTAGAGGCCCCCGCCGTCTGCGGGAATGACGGAGATCTCCGCGGCGCTGGCCCTGCCGTTGCTGCTCTGCAAGGCGGTGAACCGGAAGAAGCGGGCGTTGACCGGAGCAAAGGAAACCTCCTGGACGATGGGATTATTCCGGACATTGCCGAAGCGGCCCGAATCCACGTCGGTTGTCCAACTCACTCCATCCACGCTGGTCTCAAAACGGTAGCTCTGCACGATGGCCTCTCGAACGCCGTCCTGGCGCGGAAGATACGTGAAGCCGGCGATCCGCTCGACACTTCCCATATCCACGGTGATCTGGTGGGTTGCCGCCGAGTCTGCGCCCGGAGCAGTCTGCCAGATGGTGGCGGAGTTGCCGTCGATCGCATTGGCCGCAGGGCTGCCGGGATCTTGACTGTCCGCACTCACGATCTTCCAGCCGATCGGAGATAGGCCGGTAAAGTATTTTGTCGCCAGCATGCCGAGCTTGTCATTCGGCGTCAGATAGGCAGCCTGCAGAGTACCGCCGCGCGGCAGGGAAACTGGCGAATGGTAGACAGGGGATTTGGCCGTCGGCACCGTGCCATCGAGCGTGTAAACCACGGGGAGACCCTTCGGGCTGCCGATGATCACCGAACCGCTGATGTCGCGGTCTGAGACAACGGGAGCCGGAACCAGGTCTGCCTGCTTGAAAAGGCCGATCTCGGCCAGTGTCGGCTCCAGGCGCGAACCGGTTATGCGAATGCGTACCTGGTCGGTGGTGACGGGCGCGTCCCACCGCAGCAGGCGCTTGTGGCCCACTGTCGTCTGCTGGTCCATGGTCTTCCAGTTCGAGCCGTCCCAGACGTCGATGGCGAAGGATTCGATCCGCTGGCTGCGGTGATCCACCGCCTCCTGCAACGACATCACATCGAAGGTGACGGCGTGCGGCATCTTGAGAGTCAGCGTGGCGGTGCTCTGCCCCGCGGCTGCCTCCCACCAGGTGTCGAGATTTCCATCCAGGGCGAGCGAAGGTTTGTGGGTAGGATTGGAACTGTCCGCGGTGAGCCTGGCGCCGGCGGCGAGGTCCCTGGCAAAGGTCTTGTCGATCGCCTCGGTCGCCAGTCGCAAGCTGGCAAGCTGATCGTCCGGAACCAGTCCGCGCGTGTCGGGCGAGAGGTTCAACAGCCAATTGCCATTGCGGCCGACGGACTCATAGTAGATGTCGATCAGCTCCGCGGCGGTCCGCACCCGCTTCTTTGGAGCATAGAACCAGCCGTAAAGAATGGGATTGTTGACCTGCGCCGGATCCCACCAGAGATACGAACCGGGTGTCAGCTTCGAGCGGCTGCCAAGATCCCTGCCTGTCATGTCCGGCCAACGGAAGGTATCAGGCTCCTGGGGCAATGGGATGACGCTCCACTCCGTTGTGCGGCCCACTCCGCTTTCATTGCCGACCCAACGCACGTCGGGTCCTTTGCAGGAGATGACCGCTTTGGGCTGCAGTTTGCGTATCAGGTCGTACCATGCGGCGTAGTCATAGGTCTCATGAACGCTGGGGTCGGGATTCGCGCCATCGAACCATACCTCGGCAACGGGACCGTACTCGGTCAGCAGTTCGTAAAGCTGATTCATGAAGTAACGGTTGTAGTTATCTACTTCATAGGTGTAACTCTTGAAGCCCGGCGCGGGGCTGCGTCCTTTGGATGGATCAGTCTTGAAGGTTGCCGGATCGGTGGGAATCACGGACCTCAGCTTCTCGCTCCCATCTCCGTAGTAGCCGTTGGGATTGGTCGGGTTGGTCCGTAACTGGTAAAGATCGGCGGGCGAAAGATAGACACCTAGTTTGACGCCATACTTCCTGGCCGCTTCGGCTACCTCGCGAACCTCATTGCCCTTCCCCCCTCGCCATGGGCTGGCGGCGACAGAGTGATTCGTGTAGCGCGTCGGCCACAGGACGAGCCCGTCATGGTGCTTGCATACCAGGATGATCTCCTTGCCGCCGGCATCCTTCACAGCGCGGATCCATTGCTCGGCATTGAGATCGGTGGGATTGAAGATCGAGGGATCTTCGTGGCCATTGCCCCACTCCACGCCGCGAAACGTATTGGGGCCGAAGTGCAGGAAGAACGTCCTTTCGTACCGCATCCAGGTTGTCTGGTTGGGCCGGGGCAGAACCTTCGCTGCCTTTTCCACGATCACCGCATCGGAGTCTCCAGGGGAGATTAACTGCAACGTCGAATAAGGAATCGGAGTCGATCCTTGCCCAGCCGAGGCCGATTGACCAAAGGCTATGAACAGCAACGTGAATAGTCCGACAACGAGAGCGCTAATTTTTGTTCCTAATTTTGTCATCAGTCCTAATATACGGAACTATCTTTCGGCAGGCTTTTGCCCGCGTCGATTAATTGTCTAGCAGAGCAGGAGTGTGGCCGCTCGACACCGAGCGGCCGGAGGATTTGGCAAGGGACAGAAAGGCCCGCCATGTATTGAATCGCGAGCCCCTTTTACGGTTGCCGGCTAAGCTTGGCGGATCTACGTGCGTTCACGAGTGTTGCGGCGCGCTGAGGTTGTCGAGCCACCAGCCCTTGAAGGCCTCGGTGACGCATTCACCCGCGAAGGATTCTTCAGGCTCGAAGCCCGGATCGCCAGGGAAGGCTGGAGAATGACGCTTCTTATCGGAGGCGGATTTTTGGATTCCAGTATTCCCGAGAGAATCTCGGCGCATCTCTCGCCGATCGCTTGGCTGTTCTGGTCCACGCTCGAGAGCGGAACTCGTAAAACGGGATCGTAATGCAGATTCCCACAACCGATCACCGCAATATCCTCAGGAATGCGAAGACCCGCATCCAGGATTGCTTCCATCGCTCCAATCGCGAGCGGGTCGTTATATGCAAAAACCCCATCTGGTATAGGCGTTCGCCTCAGCAGGAGGCGCATAGCCTCCGCTCCCATTCGTTCGCTATTGATATCGACTCTGGTTCGAGCGATGACTAACGAGTCGCAATACGAGAGTCCTGCTGCCTTTATGGCGCGTCGATACCCCTCGAACCGTTTCTTGCCTGTGCTGTTTTCGCGACCACGAATGTGCGCAATTGTCCTGCAGCCCTGCTCAATCAGATGTTCGGTTGCAATTCTGCCGGCCATTTCATCGTCGATGCCAACAAAGTTCGCAGAGAGGCCGGGCAGCTCGCGGTCGACCAGGACATAGGGCACGCCCTGACGATTCAAACGGAGAAAGGGCTCAGAGTCGGTGCCTACGGACGCGATGACCAGCGCGTCGAGACGTCGGCCCGTGAGTTGTTGGATCTCACGCGCTTCCAGTTCCGGATCCTCTTCCGAGGAAGAAATGATCGTCGAGTAGCCGTTCTGCCCAATTGCCGCTGAAAGTGCCTTTGCCATCTCAGCAAAGAAAGGATGAAGAAGATCGGGAACCACCAGGCCGATCAGGTAACTCCGTCCAGTGACCAGACTCCGAGCCATGATGTTCGGCTGGTAGTCGAGTTCCTTGATGCGCTTGAGTACACGCGCTCGTGTTTCGTCTGCGATATCGGGATGGTTCCGCAATACCTTAGAGATGGTGACGATTGAAAGACCTAGGTCCTCCGCGATATCTTTCATCCGGACAGCCATACGGCTCCAGTGTAATCATGTAAAACGATAAAGTAAACTGTCCTTTATGCAAGACGCGGAATCTGGGTGGTCGGTCGCGCAACATCACTTCCGGCTGGACTTAGTCCGTACGCTCTTCTTATTGAATTTCCAGAAATCGAAGTTGAATAACTGCCCGGTGGAATCGCCCTTGAACACAAAGTAAAGATCGTGGACTCCGGCCGCACTGGAGACGGGAACCGTCTGGGTTTTCCAGGCGTACCATCCGCCGGTGTTGGAAACCGGCAAGGAGCCGATCACAGGCCCATCGACGCGGTCGAGATGCAGTTCCATCTCTCCGCCTTTCGAACCGCTGGCGACGCTAGCCGTAAAACTTGAAGCCAGATTGTTGCCGAAGTCGACTCCGGCTACCTTGATGTAGCTACCGTTGGCGATGCCGGTGACATAGACACCAACGTTCTCGCTTTGCCAGGTCTTCACGCCCGACTCCCACGCAATCGTCTCCGCCTCGGTGCGTTGGAATGGATCCAGCGTGCCGACCAGGGGAACACCCCCTTTGTCAAACCAGGGAACGGTCGAGATCGTGCCGTCGGGATTGTAAGTGAACTTCGACACACAGACGGACCGCCGTTCGCGATGCGTGCTGGTCAAGGCGAGGTTCAGCGCGTAATTGAACCCGAAGACATAGGAGCTGCCTTTGAAATCGACAATCCCCGGGTGGTTGCCGGAGGACATGCTATTCGGATCCATGATCATTCCCTTGTACTGCCAGGGACCGGTGGGATGATTGCTCATGGCATATCCAATGCCTTCCGGGCAACAGTGAGACGCATACGCCATGTAGTACTTCCCATTGTGCTTGTAAAACCAGGGGCCTTCCTGATAGTTCTGCGGCCGGGAATCCTCCTTCACGATGTCGCCGGAATAGGAGATCATGTCCTGATTCAGCTTCACGTACCAGAGGTTCGGATTGCCCCAGTAAAGGTAGGCCTGTCCATCGTCGTCTATGAAGACGGTGGGGTCGATGTTTCCCGTAGCCTTTTCGATCAGCGGGTGCCCGAGGGCATCTTTGAAAGGACCGAAGGGGCTGTCCGCAACGGCCACTGCGATGACGTTCTTCGGCCATCCTGCGACGCTGATAGGCACATACAGGTAGAACTTGCCGTTTCTTTCGATCGCTTGCGGCGCCCAGGCGTCATTGTTCTGAACCGCCCAGGGGAAGGTCGCCAGCGATGCGACCGATCCGTGATCGGTCCAGTTCACCATGTCCTTGGAGGTGTAGAGCTTCCAGTTGACCATCTTGAATCCGGTGGCATCGTCTTCGTCATGGCTGGTGTAGAGATACACCGTGCCGTTATAGACGAGCGGCGCGGGATCGGCCGTGAAGTTGGTCTGGACGATCGGGTTTTCGGAGCGGCAATACGCCGCTCCACAGAGCCATGCGACAGCCAGAATTGCGAGATATCGGAAGGAAGAACGATGTATGCTCATGCGGTCCACTCAAAATCCAAAGGGTTCAGGGGATGGTCGGATGAAAGGAGACCGGCCACACTGCACTACAGTTATAAAGCAGTGATCGTTTACTTTATGCTTTAATGTTTTCGCCAGAACGAAGGGCGAAACGAACGCTGCCAACGCATCGCGGCTAGTTTATCTTGTACTCCTTCTTTTGCCGTAATGCCTTGCACGACAGCGCTTCGCACCCACCGATTGATAGGAAGAGCATGAACCGCTTAACTCGCCGCTTCTCCCGCCACGCAATCTCTGCAGTTTCGGCGCCGCTGCTCGCTGCCCCCTCTCCCATCCTTCAGGTCCAACTGCCGGCGAAGAGTTCGAGGCTGGAAAGTCAGCCAAACAAGAGTCACGTTGAGGAGGTTTGATGGCGAACAAATTTGATCGATCAAGGCGCGAGGTTATCCAGTTGCTTGCAACTGGAATGACCGCTCTCAGTGTGCAGCATCTGCTCTTCGGGGAGCCCGTACCTCGGGCAGCCGAACAACAGAGTCCCGGCGAACCCCTCGCCGGCGAATGGTCCTTCTCTCTCGATGAGAAAAATGAAGGAATCGATAGTCGGTGGTTTGGCCGGGATCTTTCGGACCGGATCAAGCTGCCCGGTTCGACCGACCAGGCGGGAAAGGGCTCTCCTCTCCCGGACACGGTGGACAATTCGCAGAAATCTGCGCAGAAGTTTATAGATCCGGCCATCGCCGCCAAGCATCTCGTCGGGTTGAGTCGTCCGGTGGTCTACACCGGGCCCGCCTGGTACGAGCGCACCATCGTCATACCTGCAAACTGGAGGGGTAAACACGTCTCCTTGTTCTTGGAGCGCTGCTTGTGGCAGACGCAGGTCTGGGTTGACGGTCAGCCCTTTGGCAGTCAGGACAGTCTCAGCGCGCCCCACATCTACGATCTCGGCTCCCTCAATCCCGGGCGTCATCGACTTGTCATTCGCGTGGACAACTCCAACATCCACCAATACACCGACAACACGCACGCCTATAGCGAGATGACTCAGACCGTATGGAATGGAATCGTCGGCGAGATCTCTCTGCGCGCCCACGATCTTGTGTCCATCCAGGATGTGCAGGTCTATCCGGACCTCGGCGGCCATCTGCTGCGAGTCCGCGTCTCCATCGCAAACAAAACCGGCGAACCCCAGGCAGGCACTCTGAGGCTCCGCTCCACTACGGCCGGCGCGGACATCGAAGACAGGACCGTCAAATTCTCCGCGCTGGATGCCGAAACCAAAGTTGAGACCGAGCTCAAGTTCAAGGACAGCCTCCGTCGCTGGGACGAGTTCTCCCCTTCCCTGCACGATCTCGCCGTCTCTCTCACCGGCGGAACTTATCGCGACCGCGCTACGGTGAAATTCGGCGTCCGCGAAATCAGCGTCAAGGGGACGCAGTTCGCCCTCAACGGCCGCACTACCTTCCTCCGCGGTACGCACGACGCGGCGGCTTTCCCACTGACCGGCTACCCCGCCATGGACCTGGAGAGCTGGCGCCACGTCTACCAGACCGCCCGCGCCTATGGCTTGAATCACGTTCGCTACCACACCTGCTGCCCACCGGAAGCTGCCTTCACTGCTGCCGACGAGGCCGGAATCATCCTGCAGGTGGAACTGCCCGCGGGAACAGTATTTGTCGGGACACCGCGAGGCATTCCGGACCGAGATGCGTTCTATGCCGCGGAACTGGACCGGATTCTCGACACCTACGGCAACCATCCTTCCTTCTGCCTGCTGAGCCTAGGCAATGAATTCCGGGGCGGCGAAGAGCAGTTGGACCAGTGGGTCAAACACGGCCGCGACAAGGACCCGCGCCACCTCTACACCAGCCTTAGCAACCCCGAGTCGATGCGGCGGTACGACCCCGCCCAATTCGATCAGTATCAGGTTGCGCATTCAGGGCGCATCAACGGGCAGCACGTCTCCCGAAGGATGGAGAGTGTGTTCGACCGAACGCTGCCTGAAACCGCCAGCGATTACCGGTCGACTCTCGCCGGCATCACTATCCCTGTCGTCTCGCATGAGGTGGGGCAGTGGAGTGTCTACCCCGATTACCGCGAGATCGCCAGCTATACCGGAGTGCTGCGCCCACTCAACTTCGAGGCGTTCCGCGAGTCTCTCACCGGCAAGGGAATGCTCGATCAGTCGGAAGACTTCCTGCGAGCCTCCGGAATCCTCGCGGCGCGGCTCTATCGCGAGGAGATTGAGCGTGCCTTGCGCACTCCGGGCTTCGGCGGCTTCCAGTTGCTCGACCTGCACGATTATCCCGGCCAAGGCACCTCGCTGGTCGGCATCCTGAACGTCTTTTGGAACTCCAAGGGACTGGTGACGCCCGAGGATCACAGGCGCTATTGCTCGGCCGTCGTTCCGTTGGCCCGCCTCAAGTCCTATGTCTGGCAGACTCGTGATGCGTTTGCCGGCAGCCTGGATATAGCCAATTACGGTAAGGACGATCTCCGCAACGTTACCCCTTACTGGACTTTGCGCGACAGCAAAGGGGCGAAGCTGGCCGGTGAACGCTTCCCCACGATCACCATCCCCCAGGGGGGACTCCTGGCGATTGGGACTTTTCAGGCAGATCTGAGCGGAGTGCCAGCTCCGCAAAAGCTCACGCTGGAAACCGGGATCGAATCGTCTCTGGTCTCCAATAGCTGGGATGTATGGGTCTATCCTTCCGACGCGGATGAAAGCGCCGCGACAGAAGTGTTGTTCAGTGAGGACCCATCGGACGCCATTCAGAAAGCGGCCGCCGGACGCAGCATTGTCCTGCTGGCCGCTGGCCACCTCAAGGACCCCGAGCCGATTCGCTATTCGACGCCCTTTTGGAACACCATCATGTTCCGCACCCAGCCGAAGTCCATGGGCCTGCTCTGCAATCCCCGGCATCCGGCGCTGACTGCATTTCCTGCCGAGTCTCACACCTCCTGGCAGTGGTGGGAGTTGGTGTCAAATCGCGCCAACGCTGCCCGGTTGAACTGGACAGAGCACAGCTATCGCCCCATCGTGCAGGTAGTCGATCACGCACCGCGCAATGACAAACTCGGTGTCGTGTTCGAATTCAAGGTCGGTTCAGGAAAGCTGCTGATCTGCACGCTGGACTTGAGCACCAACCTTCAGCAACGTGTTGTGGCACGCCAGTTGCGGCATAGTCTCAAGCTCTATGCGGGATCTCCCGCTTTCGCTCCCACCGCTATTGCCGAAGCAAAGACGCTGAGTGACTTGTTTCAATGATCCGCTTAAGAAAGCAGCGTAGTTGAGGTTGAGGTGGATCTGACCAGCATCAGCATAAAGGTCAATACGGCTTGTGGACCTTCGTGCAGTTTGGCCGGGGAGACGACTCAAGGTGCAGGCACCAGCAGAAGTAACGATGCTCCGAAAACGACAAGAGAGATGAAGAAAGTTACAACCATAAAGCCCATCATCCGCCTCATTTTGATGCCCGCGATGGCAAGGATGGGAAGAGCAAAGAATGGTTGGAGCATGTTGGCAACCGACTCCCCCATCGCGACCGCCATGGTGGTGCCCGCAAAAGAAGCATGCAGATCCCGCGCCGCCGGGATCGCAAACGGCCCCTGAACCGCCCAATGGCCGCCTCCGCTTGGCACAAACAACGTGATGACCAAAGATGTGAGATAGGTGAAGAACGGCAGGGTGTGTGCAGTCGAATACCGAATGAATAGTTTCGACAGCACGCCTGCCAAACCCGTTGTAGTGATAATGCCCATCAGTCCGCCGTAGAGCGGGTATTGCAGAATGAGCGGTCCCGTGATTCGCGCCGCATTCTTTATGGCTGCGATGTACGCGGAGGGTGTCCAGTGAAGCAGGAGACCCGCCATCAGCAAGGTCATGATGACTGAGTTCAGATCGACGGCGCCTGCGTTTCGCTTGAGTTCAAAAAAGATAGCGGAGAGCCCGAACAGCACAAGCAGCAGGTTCAGCGGCCACGCATTGTCGAGCCTCGCGGCCGGCGTACCCTCGGCCTTCTCTGCCACTGGCTTGTGCGCGTCTTCAGCGCGAAGGCGGTCAGGATCGGCGGCCACGGTGTTGGCCTCAGTGGGCGCCAGGAAGCGGAACACAACGGGCAACACGAAAAAGAGGACCGCAATGGGGATCAGGTTAAAGCGGGTGAATACAGTCTGCGACAACGGCAGCCCGTGACCAGTAATCTTCTCGACGATATTCAGCGCGGATCCATGGGTAGCCTGCGATAGGGCGATGGAACCGGAGAGGCCTTCGGTGGAGATTACGAAGCCCGAATAGGCCGCGGCGACCAGCCAGCCAAAGTCCATGCGGACCCGCTTCGCAATCTCGCGCGCGATGAGTGCGGCCGTGACCAGACCGAGTCCCCAGTTAAGCCAGGATGCGACCATGCCGACAACAATGGTCAGGGAGATGGCTGAGAGCGGGTTCGTCGCGTAGGAAGCCAGTTTTGCGAGGCCGCGATGGACCAGCGGAGAGGTGGCGAGGGCATATCCCGCGACCAGCATAATCACCATCTGAAACGCAAAGGTGAACAGGCCGAAGACACCGGAATACCAGGCTGCAAGAATGCTGACCGGACTGCCATTCGGCGCAAATTTCCACGCAAGCAGCGCTCCAGCGAAGGTCAACAGGACCGCAAAGACGAATGGGTCCGGCATCAGCTTCTCAAACAGATACACGAAGACAGCGGTCACGCGGCCCAGGAGAGACTGCTTCTTCACTTCACGTTCAACTTTTGATAATGGCATCGCGCGCCTCATTTCTCTGGCTACCGAGCATGAATCAAACGGCCTCGAAGCTCGCCCAGTGTCAGCCCGATCAGGGCGCGACGATCGAGTCGGCGGGAATATAGAAACGCCGAAATGTACATGTGGCAGGCACACTTTGCCGGCATCCGCGCACGCGTGGCGTCCCTCCAACACCCCGAAAAGCCGGACCAACCGGTCCGGCCTTCCGGATTCGTGTTCGCGCTAGAAGACCACCTTCATACCGAGTTGGATCTGGCGCGAACTGGTTGACGTTTGATTGAGTGCGGTTGGAAGCGCGGTGCCGTCCGCGTCGTACACGGAGTTGTTCTGTCCGCCGGTATTGAGGAAACCGGGCGACAGATAGTTGGTGTGGTTGAGAATATTGAAGAATTCGGCGCGGAACTGGACATTCATCGCTTCGGAAATGGCGGGGATCTTCGTGTTCTTGAAGAGTGACATGTCCAATGTAGTGAGGTGCGGGCCATAGAAACGGTTGCGTCCCGAGTTTCCTACAACATTCGAGCAGAACTGGCGGCCCGAGGGTGCTTTAGGAGCTGAGGTGGGGTAATTGGGAAACGAGTTGGGAGCGCAGCCGAAAGGATTACTGACGGACGCGACGGCCAGGGACGATGGAGCAGTAGGAACGGTGAAACAGTTGGTGTTGACGTAGTTGACGCCTTTACCTCCGGTTGGATTGCAATTCGGAAGCAGGTCGGCAAAGTCCATGGAAAAGTCTCCATTGAAGCCGGTGTTGAGAGGATCGTTTCCTCCGCCGGTCGTAACCGTGAACGGAGCTCCAGTCTCCGCCGTCAAGATAGCTCCCAATTCCCATCCTCGAACGACGCCGTTTGCGAAAGCGCTATTCAGGTTGGGCGTGGGAATATCCCAAATGAGATTGCCGGTTGCGACCTGGCGTAAATCAAAGTCGCATGGGCCTACGCGATACGACTTCTGAGTGAGGAGAGGCACGGCGATTGAGTTCAAGAATGTATCGCCAGTGACCGGAGCGGAACTGAGATCGTTACAGTGGCTATAGGTGTAAGAGAACTGTCCCTGGACGCTATGGGACATGCCCTTCTTAACCTGAGCCTCGAGCGCCTGGTAGCTGGATGCTCCGTCGAAGATGACAGGGCGAATTCCGGCTCCACCGCCCCAGTTGGAGTCGACGCGAGCACCGCCGAAGGCCGGAAAGACCAGGCCGACGCCACTCACATTGTTCGCTTGAACCAGGTTAATGTCATCGGCTGCTGCGGAGAGATGGAGGGAGCGCGATCCGACGTAACCGATGAACGCCGTTAATCCGTGACTCATATCCTGCTGGATATTGGCACTCCAGTCGTATACGGCAGCGCGCTTCGGATTCTGTTGAATGTATCGATTGCGAATCTTCTGCGGATTGAAGCTGATGTTCGGGTCGGGGACACCAGTTCCGAGAGTCGCGGCGGAGTCGGCACCAATGATCTGAAAGGGAGCCGTGGCCGCCGTATTGAGCGCAAACTCGTAGGGCAGCGGTAGGACGTCAAACATGCCGAACGCTGCGTGAATCGCAGTCTTCCCGCTGCCCGTCGGATCCCACGCCAAACCAATACGTGGCTCGAAATCTTTGGTGGTGGGATTGGTGGCAATGGGACTATCGGTGCCGACGGGACCGCAAGCGGTCGCGCTGGTCGTGCAGTTGGAAAGAGTGGTGATCTGCTGGAATCCACCGGCGTTAACCGTGTAGCCATTGACGGTGTAAGCGGGGACCGTGTTTGCGTCCTTGGGGCGCGTGGTGGCTTCATACCTCAGGCCGAGGTTCAAAGTCATTCGCTTGGTAATGTGCCAATCGTCCTGGAAGTAGCCGGCGAAGAGGCTTTCGCGAAACGCCACTTGAGTGGAGCCGCCGGGAGCGAGAGCATTGAGCTGATCGGCGCCGTTCGCCAGGAACTTTGCCAGTGTGCTGTACGTATTGAATCGACCGTTGGGGCTAAGTTGTTCGAGCACGTCATAGTGCATACGCTCGAATACTCCTCCAACCTTCATCGAGTGATTGCCCTTGGTGATGAAGGCGTCGTCGTAAAACTGCAGGGACAACCAGTTATGGCTGAATTTATTGAACCCGCCCAGGCCGTAAGCGGTGGTTAGGCCGGCAACAGGGAGCTGCGGGGGCGCAACGGAACCCGGGGCAACGGCGAGCTTAGCGTTGGTGCCCGCGGCGCTTCCCGAGACCGGATCGTTGATCAGTCCCTTAATCAGACTGGCTCCGCCGCGGAAGGTATTGACGATGGATGAGTTGAAGATATGAGTCTCTTCCGCGGTGTACAACTGGCGACGCGAGAAAACCTGGTGCACGGTGTTGCCCAGCGGATCGGCCTGCGTCTGGGGTCCAGAGTCGAAGAAATACGTACCGTCAAGCGTGTCTTTCATCGAGATCTTGTGGTCCAGTCGAGTGATGATATAGTTTTCGCTCGCCCGAGTCGGCTGCGCAGTGTTGAACGATTGGACTCCGATGCCCCCCGGATTGGTGTCACTTGAACCCGCTGGAGCGGTAGGCCAAAGAGCAAGATAGGGAACAATTGCCGCAACTGCCGCTGCGCGTGCCCCTGCGTTGGGAACATTGATGGTGGTCGAGACTGGCTGGCTTTGACGAATGCCTTCGTAGTCAACGAAGAAGAAGGTTTTGTCCTTGATGATCGGGGCGCCCGCTGCCGCTCCGAATTGAATGCGACGGAAGGAAGGAATTGTGGGGCCATCAAAGTAGTTACGAGCGTCGAAGATCTTGTCGCGATCGAAGAAGTACGCCGTTCCGTGGAGCGCATTCGTTCCGGACTTGGTAATGGCGTCCACAACGGCTCCGGATGTCCGGCCGTATTCCGAGGTATAGCTGCTGGTCAGAACCGAGAACTGGTCGATCGCGTCCACGCCGAGGTTGACGCCCGTCGACCCGCCCGGGGCTGCATTGGTGTAGTCGTTGATCACCATGCCATTCACGCGATAGGTGTTCTCGTTCGGGCGGTGGCCCCCGTCGGAAAGCTGATTGCCGAATCCGCGGTTGCCTTTGTTTGCCGAGAACCCCGTCGTCGCCTGGTTAGGCACAGAGAGCACGCCCGGTTCCAGGGTTGCCAGGGATGTCCAGTCGCGACCGTTCAGCGGAAGCTCGCGCACCGTTGTCCCGTCCACTGTCGCACTGGTGGTTGAGGAAGTGGCCTGGATGGAGGCTGGAGCGGTCTGCACCTCGACAGTCTGGTCGACCGCCCCGACCGCCAGGACGGGACTGAAGGTCTGCTGGGCGCTCACCGTCAGCACGATGTTCTTCTGCAATAACGCGGAGAATCCCTTCGCAGAGACCTTGGCCTCATAGTTCCCGGGATTGAGGTTGGGCGCGGAATAGAATCCGTCGCCGTTCGTGGTCACGTTGCGAACGGCGCCAGTGTCGGTGTTGCGGATCACAATGGTGGCGCTCGGCACCAGAGCGCCTGAGGAGTCGGTCACGGTTCCGGACAAGGTTGCACCGGACACCTGGGCTTGAAGATCCCGCGAGCCGGCCATGGCCAGCACGAAAAGAAACACGCTCGCTGCCGCGGTCATCGAGACGATTGCTTTCAACCGGTAAATCGTGAGGATGGTTTTCATGGCTCTCCTGAAGATGCTTCTTGGACTTCTGAATGGATCTCTGATTGAACGGGGTGCGACGGGCCCTGAGATGCGAAAGCGATCGGATCATACGTCCCTGTTCCCAAAAAGCTCAATGGTTTGGCCATCAGCAGTTAGGCATACGGAGGTAACCTGTTCGGCTCAGTGGAATCAATCGATTAGGAGCCCAGGTAACACCGGAAACGCAAAAAAAACGCGTTGACACCCCTACATCGGGTGCCTATAATTTGCTCCCTATGCCGCCATCTCCTATTGAAACTCCGACGAGGGTGATTCGTTTCGGCCTGTTTGAGGTCGACATGGAGGGCAATGAATTACGCAAGAGGGGGGTGCGTCTCAAATTACAGGACCAGCCTCAAAGTCTGTTGAAAATACTGCTTGAGCATCCGGGGGCGCTGGTCACCCGGGACGACCTTCGCAATCGGCTCTGGAAACCCGGCACCTATGTCGAGTTTGACCACAGCCTGAATACCGCGATGATGCGGTTGCGCGAAGCCCTGGGCGATTCCTCCGACAACCCCATGTTCATCGAAACCGTGCCGCGCAAGGGCTACCGGTTTATCGCTCCGGTGCAAGAGGTCGAGAGGGCACAACCGCCGCTGGAGCAGCTTGAGCAGACCGTTTCATCGGCCGCTCCGACTGCGACCGAAGAACTCCCCCCGGCGGCGCAACGGCAACCGAAAATAAGCGCAGATCCCGGTCCTGCCGTTCGACAGGTCGCGCTGAGCCGTGTCTTGCTGGCTGGGTTGATCGTGGTCGCTCTGCTGATCGCCGGTCTATATATCTTCAGGCTCTATTTCAGCTATGCCCCTCCGGGGGGGGGACAGATCACATCCATCGCCGTGTTGCCCATGGAGAACCTGTCCGGCGATGCCAACCAGGACTACTTCGCGGACGGCATGACCGATGAGTTGATCGCGAGCCTGGCGCGGATCAGTTCGCTGCGGGTTATCTCGCACACGACATCGATGGACTATAAGGGCACCCACGAATCGCTGGGGAAGATTGCGCACGACCTCCACGTCGATGCCGTGGTGGAAGGTACGGTGCTGCGGTCCGGCGATCGCGTGAGGATTACCGCCGAACTCGTCCAGGTATCCACCGATCGCCATCTTTGGGCGGACACTTACGAGAGTCAGATGGACGATGTCTTGACCCTGCAAAATCAGGTAGCGACAGCGATCGTAAGTCAGATCCGCATCAAGCTGACCCCGCAGGATAAGGAGAATCTTGCGACATCGCACCCGGTAAACTCCGATGCCTTCGAGGACTATCTGAAGGGTCGATACTACTGGAGCAAGCGTTCGGAAGACGGCCTCGACAAGGCCATCCATTATTTCGAGTCTTCAACCCAAAAGGATCCCAACTATGCCCTCGCCTACGCGGGCCTGGCCGACTGCTACGGGATTCTCGGTTCGGCGATTGTTGGTACGGTTCCGACCAGTGAAGTTGCGCCGAAGGCGGAGCTCGCCGCAAAGAAAGCAGTCGAACTCGATCCCGCTCTGGCCGAGACCCAGACAGCGCTCGCGACCGTGCAGTTCAACGACGATTGGAACTGGAAGGCTGCCGAGGCAGGTTTTCAGCGTGCGATCCAACTGAACTCTAATTACGCGACGGCGCATCAGCGCTATTCGCTGTATCTGATGGCCATGGGGCGGACCGAAGACAGTCTCGCGGAAATGAACCGCGCCCGCGCTCTCGACCCTTTGTCCCCCAGCATGAGCTTCAGTCTGGGTTGGCGACTCTACATGGCGCATCGATACGACGATGCGATCGCTCAGTTGCTCAACACTATCGAGATGGATCCAACCTATCTTGTGGCGCATATCGTGCTCGGCCAGTGCTATGAGCAGAAGGGACGCTACTCCGACGCAATCAGCGAACTGCAGAAAGCGGCTGCGCTGGCTCCCAGTAGTCCGCCGGTACTGGCTGCGCTTGGCCATGTTTATGCGGTATCCGGCAATCGCGCCGAGGCCATACAGTTGCTTGCAGAGTTGAAGTCGCAGTCCGCCCACCGCTATGTGTCGCCCTTCTACGTCGCGTTCATCTACGCAGGGCTCGACGATCGCGAGCAGGCCCTCGCATGGCTCAACAAGAGTTATGAGGATCGGTCCAACAACACAGTCTTCCTGAACGTGGTGCCGCAGTTCGACAACCTGCGATCCGACCCCCGATTCCAGAACCTCAAACACCGAATCGGCATCTAGGCACTCGCACACTTATCTTCCGCGCAGCTATCAGAAGATTCCTGGCTGTCCCTTCAGGAGCCTTTCCGCCTCAAGGGAGATGTGGATGCCGGACAGTTCCCTGCATTTGAGTTCTGCAAGCAACTGTGCCGCTGCGAGAAAACGGTCCGACTCCTCCCGTGCGACCAGTTGGTCGGTCAAAGAGTGGAACTTCGCCAGGTATTGCGTTCGGTCGAAAGGCTTTGAGCCTGCGATATGCGCTTGAGGGCGGTCCAACTCACCGAGGATCTTCGTTCCGTCCTTCAGAATCACCTCTGCCCGCGCGCCGTAAACTCTCTGCAATGGATCGGGATGGTGATAGCCAGCCGTCCAGGCGGGGTCTTCGACCGTGCGAATCGACTGCCACAGCTTGATCGTCGCCCTGTCTGTCACTCGCTCGCGCCGGTAGCTTTCAACGTGATGCCACCGGCCTTCCGTTAGCGCGACCGCGAAGATATACATCACCGAGTGATCGAGGGTTTCCCGGCTCGCGTCCGGTGAATATTTCTGCGGATCGTTTGCACCTGTGCCAATTATGTGATGCGTGTGATAGCTCGTATGCAGAACGATCTCTCGCACGTCATCCAGCGATGGGATTCTCTCCCGCATCTGAAACGCAAGATCGATGATGGCCTGGGCCTGGACCTCGGCACTATGTTGTTTGGTGTAGCTCTCGAGGAGCGATCGCTTCGGCTCACCGGCTGCGGGAAGTGAGACCGTGTAGTGGGCCTCCGGTCCATCCAGCATCGACGCGATGACGCTGTCTTCTCCTTCGTAGATGGGACTGGGCGAGGTCTCTCCGCGCATCGCGCGATCGACCGCCTCGACCGCGAGCTTGCCGACGTGAGCCGGAGCATACGCCTTCCACGAACTGATCTCGCCCTTGCGCGACTGGCGGGTCGTGAAGCTCACATGCACCGCCTGTTGAATCGCCTGATAAACAATCTCTATCGGAAGGTCGAGCATCGCTCCGATCCCTGCAACCTGTGCCGGACACAGGTGCGCGAGGTGATCGATCTTGTGTTTATGAAGGGAAATACTGCGGCAAAGGTCGATCTGAATCTCGTAGGCTGCAACAATCCCGCGAAGCAATTGCGCTCCCGTGCAGCCCATCGTCTGCCCCACGGCGAGGATAGGCGGGATTGTGTCTCCCGGATGCGCATAGTCCGCCGCGAGATAAGTGTCATGAAAATCAAGCTCACGCACCGCAGTTCCGTTGGCCCACGCTGCCCATTCCGGGGACAATTTCGTCATAGCCGGAACGCCAATAACCGTCGCTCCATCGGCACGGAGATGACCGAGCGCCATATCGCGTGCCGAGATCACCGCGTGACGATTGACCGCCGCGGCTGCAACCCCCATATTGTCGATGAGCCGGTTGATCGCCATCTCCGCGACATCGTCATCGATCGGAGCACGATCCGTCGCTACTTCCGCAATCTTCCATGCGAACTGCTGTTCTCTCGGAAGGTTGAACTTCGATGCATAGACCCGGACCTCGTGCGTCTTCATCTCAAACAGTCCTCGCTGCTACTCAGAATCCGGCAGTTGTGAACCAGTCGCATAGCGCAGTTCCAACTCGTCAAACCGATCCTTCTGGACCAATCGTTGTCGTTCTCCGAAGCTAACCACCAACCCGCCCTCGTCCGATATCATCCCGTGAACCCTTAGGCTCGACAATGCCTTTTGCATGCCCAACACTGCACCCTGCAGCGCTGCATTGGCGTAAAGCACCATGCCGAATCCCATTCTGCCCAGTTCGTTCGCACTGACGATCGGGGTCTTGCCGCCTACAACCATATTGGCAACTTGTGGGACTCCGATGCCGGCCGCTATCCGGCTCAACTCGTCCATGCTCTGCGGGGCTTCGATGAAGGTGATATCTGCGCCGGCTTCTACGTAGTGCTGCGCGCGTTCAATCGCTGCAGCCAGGCCTTCCGATGCCAGAACGTCAGTCCGTGCAATGATGAGCAAATCCTCGGTCGATCGCGCATCTACTGCGGCCCTGATCTTCTCGCTCATCTCATCGGCGCTGACGACGGTCTTTCCGTTGAAGTGTCCACAACGCTTCGGCATCACCTGGTCTTCAAGCTGGATCGCGTTTGCCCCGGCGCGCTCCAGAGTCCGGATCGTGTGGCTCACGTTGTTCGCGTTACCAAACCCAGTATCCGCATCGACGATAAGCGGAAGACGAATGGCATCACGAATGGCGGCCGTGTGCTGGGCCAATTCGGGTAGACTCACCAGGCCGATATCCGGAACCCCGAGAAATGTATTTGCAATACCCGCGCCGGATAGATACACGGCCTCGAATCCAAGGTCCTCGATGATGCGTGCACTCAGTGCATTGGCGGCGCCGGGCACAATCATTCCTCGGCGCAGCGCTGTTCTTTCTCGCAGTATCGCTCCCAGATTCCGCTGCATCCGTCCCTCTCGCAATCGTGTCTGTCGCTGATGCGCAACGATGGGCCATCATACTTGGCGCTGCCAGCCCGCGGCAATTAGGCTATCTCACGACCACCAAGCCATCTTCATCGCTGTACAGATAGTCGCTCGGCGCAAAGTGTACACCGCCAATCATCAGATTGCGTCTTTCAACGGAGATAGCTCTCAGGCACGCAAACCCAGCCTTCCATCAGTGTCCGCGCACTCCGGCTCAAGCTCACCTTCGTCATGTGCCAAACGCCGTCGCAGTGTTCGGCCTCTGCGCTTACGGCTGTTACCCCCGATGGATGCCCGAATCGAACCGTCGCCTCAACCCTCTTGTCCTCCGCGCCGGCCCGCGCTTCGTGCAGTAACTCGTGCACGACGGTCCCAGGGATCGCCGCCGCAACCGCAATCGCGACAGCGCCCGTCCCAGTCATCGCATGATGGAGTCTCCCCATGGAAAGAATCCGCGCATTCAGGTCCATGTCTGCGGCGCCCACTAACCGGCCGTTCGACGCGATGTACGGTGTGGGCTTGGCGACGAAGGCCAGCTTCGGCGTGTGTTGTTGCTCGTTAGTCGCTTGCTCTGCGCTCTTCGCCAACCCCATGGCCACCGCCGCATGTGCGCGAATCGTCTCGCAACGCGCGAGCAGTGCCGAGTCGCCATTGACGTCGCCCTGCATCTCGTCCCCTCGTAAACCGAGTTGCGCCGCGGCGACAAAGATAGTCGGGTTGCCCGCCGAGATCAGGGTCGCATCTAGTTCGCCCATACCAGGAACGAAGAGCTTCGAGCGCGGAGCGCCAGTCGGGAAGAGTCCGGTCGCCCCCAACTCCGCACCATCGGCCTGATCAAAGAATTCCAAGCGTATCTCTTCACTTGGAAACGCGACTCCATCCAGATAAAACTCTCCGTCTTCGACGACGCTCCCATTGGCCATCGGCACATACGCATGAATCCTGGCTCCCAGATTGGCCTGCCAGATACGAACCATCGCCGTGCCATCGGCCGGAGTCTTCACCATCCCATGAGCAATCGCAAACGGCCCCACCGCCGCAGTCAGATTGCCGCAGTTGCCAGACCAGTCGATCACCGGCTTCTCAATCGACACCTGACCAAAGAGGTAGTCGACATCACTGTCGTCTCGCTCGGAACGGCCAACGAGAACTACCTTGCTGGTGCTGGACGTAGCGCCACCCATGCCATCCGTCTGCTTGCCGTAGGGATCAGGGCTGCCAAGGACACGCAGCAAAACGCGATCGCGGGCCCGATCCTGGGGAAGGTGCTCTCGAATGAAGAACACACCCTTGCTGGTACCCCCTCGCATGTAGAAGGCAGGAATCTTAGTCGTCACAAGACCAGTTTACTGCCGAACGGCATCTGTAGCTTCTAATGTGCGAGCCTTGGTGGCTTCAAACAATTCTGGTCACTTGGCAATCACAATATGGGCTGCCCGGGCATACGATCCCAGGTTGAAGACATTGACATAGCCCAGGGCCTTCAGTCTTGCCTTGGCCACCCCGCTGCGCATCCCGCTCTGGCAATGCAGCAGCAACACCTGTTTCTTATCCTTCACACTCCGTGGCAGTAATGTTTCGATCTGCTCAAGCGGTAGATTGAGCGCCTCTGGCAGATGGCCGGACTTGAACTCGGCAGCGCTGCGTACGTCAATAACCAGGGCTCCGTTCTTCAGGTATTCCATCGCATCGGTGAATGAGATCTGGCGTGCACGTTTCAGCGCATAAGTCAGCGCGATGACCGCAAGAATGACTAAGGTTGTTGTCCAGTTCACAGTTTTACCCTTCCAGCCCGTCCATTCATATAATTCAACTCGATCAGGATCTCGGGCTGCGACACCAATGTGTTCCGGATCAAACACTGATGCACGGAACGCATGAGCGCCTTGTTCTGCTCATCGGTGAGTGCAACGGGGCAAGTAACATGAACCCTGAAGTTGCCGAGCCGGGTGGGTTGCGTCAGCTTGTCTGCAATCACCGAATCCGCCACCCCGCTCGTCGCCAGATTCCGGGCCTTAAGATACTGCGCAGCATAAAAAGCCGCGCAGGTACCTAACGATGCGAGCATCAACTCCGGAGGCGTCATCCCGGAATCTTCGCCACCGTTCTCCGCTGGCCGATCGCAAATGAGTGTGTGGGATCGCGTTTTGACTGCAAACCTCATATGATCGAAAGTCGTAACTTTCACTTCCATAATAGTCTTTGCCCTTCATAGGAATAAAGACATGCGGGCGCCGATTCGTTACAACAAAGCAGATATTCTCTCGGTGCCTGACATTCCCAAGAGGCGCAGGTATTCCTGGGTAAGGATGGACCGCAAACGCGGTGCAACCGCAGCGTCACAGGAAATCTCCAGCGAGCGGCATCGGTCAATGGCGCCGCGCAGATCGCGGAGGAAAGCAACGCAAGCTGGACACGCCGCAATGTGTACGCGCATCTCTTCGCAGGTAAGAGGCTCAACTCGGCCATCCAGATACTCTGAGAGGTTGGAAAACAATTCGCGACATTCGGTGGGACGCTGGCGGTTGTTGGCTCGGCCACCCTTCGATTGTTTGCCGGCGTCCACACGTTTTCCGGAAGGCTCGGATGCTCCATCCAACATCTTGCTCATCTCTTTACGGACGAACAATCGTGCCCGATGAAGACGAACTCTCACTGTCCCGGGTTGTAAGCCGAGAATCTGCGCAACCTGCTCGGTCTTCAACCCCTCCATGTCATGCAGCACAAGAACAATGCGCAGCTGGACGGGGATACGCAAGACTGCCTGATGCAACAGGTGGTGCTGCTCGGCATGGATGAGATTGTTTTCAGGACTCTCCCGGGCATCGCGCAACAGTCGCGCCAACTCCGCCTCGTGGGGCATCAAGGCATCCAGCGACAGCATATGCTTTGGTGCGGATGCCCCTTTTCGCCGCATGCGCCAACAACGATTCCTTGTGACCGTATACAGCCAGACGGCAAGAGCTTGCGGCTCTTGAATCTTAGCCAGGTGCCCCAGCGACCGGGAGAGAACCTCCTGCATGGTATCTTCCGCATCCTGGGGGGTGACCGCAGACCTTCATGCTGAACGAATAGACCGTGTTCTGTAATAAACCGATTGCCTCTTCGACGGCTTCAGGAGTGTTCCGGCGCAAGAGTTCAGCTGCTTGAATCAGTTCGGGTCGCATCGATCGGAGGTCTCACCAACAAGACCAGTATATTCCCTGACCCTTTAGTGAATTTGCTCCCGGCCAATGTCGCCCGATTGCTGCTTTGCCTCGATCATGCGAAGGCAGAGCGGGCTGACTTTGTTTAGCCACTCAAGCAGTTTGGTGGCGTCAGGCTTGGAGTATGAATCCAGCCATCCGCGTTGCAAAGCGATTGCAAGATCCAAGTCAGCGCCCCGCCGGCTCGCCTCCAGGCGAAACATCTGGCGATAGACCTCGTCCTTGAGCTTGTCGCCGTGATCATGGCCAGCAGTACTCGATCGGGTTACAGCTTTCCGCGCATCAACCCGCGAACAAAAGCCATGGGGAGGATAGCCGCAATCACGGCGAAAGTAGCGAGAATCGTGGGATTGCCCACCTCAGCGATGGCCTCTACCTGATCGGGCGTCCATGGCTCTCCGATAGCCGGAAGTGTCGCAACATGTTCTCAACCACCACGATGCGTCATCCAGAAGAATGCCGATACTGAAGATCAGCGCGAAAAGCGTGACGCGATTCACAGTGTAGCCCAGGAAGTAGAAGACTGAGAGTGTCAGTGCCAGGGTGACCGGAATCGCTAGCAAAACAACACCTGACTCGCGCCATCCCAGGAAAACCGCGATCAGAAGTGTGACAGAGAGTGTCGCTAACCTTGCGTCCGAAACTCCATAGCCCTGGACATCAGTTCTTTTGAGTTCGCTAGAGTCTAATACGTGAAGTTTCGGCCGAAATGTGAATTCATTTCAATCAGTCTCGTCAACTCTCCGCAGCATTCAATCCCGCACATCTACGCGATACTGCCTGCGTCACCGCAAGTCTTACCTCTGTTTCAGGCGATGCCAAACTTCGCCTGGATCGCTTCGAGTGAACTGCCCTTCGTTTCCGGGTAGACAAACAGCACGACGAAGAACTGCAGCAGCATCATTGAGGCGAAGAAGATGAAGGGCGCTGCCTGCGACTTCGCCGCTATATATGGAAATGTACCCGCGATCAATGCATTCATGATCCAGTGGGAAGAAGATCCGACGCTCTGTCCTTTGGACCGCACCCGCGATGGAAAGACCTCAGCGATATATACCCAGATCACCGACCCTTGCGAGATTGCGAAGAATACAATGAAGAGGACCAACAGCCAGACCAGCATGGCCTGGTGCGCATGGGCGTAGAAGATCGTGGCGACTCCGCCCAGGGCAAGGGTCATTCCAAGCGCCCCGATCAGCAGCAAGGTCTTGCGGCCGAGTTTGTCGATCAGGCTCATACCGAGAAACGTGGCGAGGAGGTTCACCAGCCCCACGCCAACCGTTTGCAGAGCCGCTGAGTTTGAGCTGAATCCGGCCGAGGCGAAGATGTAGTTCGAGTAATAAAGAATTGCGTTGATTCCGGAGAGCTGGTTGAACAGGCCGATCGAAACGGCAAGGAAGATCATGAGGTTGTATTTGCCGCTGAAGAGCGGCTCCTGCTTCGCTCCGCGCTCCAGGTGAATCGAGTCCATGATCTCCTGTAGTTCGGCCTGCGAGTTGGGAGAGCCCATCATTTCCAGCACCTGTCGCGCCTCGTCGGTCTGGTTGGTGGTGACCAGCCAGCGCGAACTGCGCGGAATTCCATAGAGCATGAACAGAAAGAGTACGGACGGGACGATCGCCACGCCGAATTCCCAGCGCCACTGCATCGCTCCGAGATTGCGGGTGGTGATGATGTAATTCGACAGGTAGGCCAGCAGGATGCCCACAACGATATTGATCTGGAACATCCCTACCATTCGCCCGCGCCACTTCGCCGGGGCCAGTTCGGCAATATATACCGGGCCGAGCACTGACGATCCGCCGATTCCGAGACCACCAATAAACCTGGCCACCATCAGAACATCCCAGCTCCACGCGAAGGCGCAGCCAACGGCTGACAGCGTGTAAAGAATAGCCATGATGCGCAACGCATCGCGCCCACCGATTCTCTGCCCGAGCACGCCGGAGCACAAAGCGCCGATCACGGTCCCGACGAGACCGATGAACACAGTGAGTCCCAGAGTAGTCGGGGTCAAATGAAAGATGTCGGTCAGTTGCTGCGTGGTGCCGGCGATGACAGCGGTGTCGAAGCCGAAGAGCAGGCCACCCAGCGCGCCTACAGTCGTAGCTTTCACAAGATAGCGATTCAATGTGTTCTCCAGACTTAAAATTGTTCTACGCCGGCGTAGTGAGACGGTTCTGAGAGATTGGCTCTATCTCCCACGCCGTCATCCTCACGTCGGTGCCATTCGCCCAGGCTCCTATATCCGGAGCTGTCGTGCCAGGGTAGTAGAAACGTTTGGTCCAGCCGATGCGTTCACTCAGGATGAGTTCGATCACCGACCCATCCACAAACGCCTGCAATGTTGGCAGGTCGGTTGGCTGGAGTGCAATCTCATTTCCCTCCGCGGCAAACGCGTGCTTCTCCGCCGAGTAGCTCACGTGAAGCAGTTCGCTGTCGCCGTTGCTCAAGGTAAACTCGAAACTCTTGCCCGCGGCGCCCGAACACAGGATCTCACCGGACGCCTTCCTCAGAGTTTTGCGTATCCCGCTGCGTGACTCGTCCTGGGATATGACGGCTGAGCGCAACGATGCCGCCTGCGGCAGGATGCGGAGACGAAGTGTACCGTCCTTATCGAGGTTCATCACTCGTGGCAGGCTCATCATTCCGGACCAACCGGCTGCGCGGTATTCAGGTTCCGGTCTTCGCTCGGGGATCCAACCCCAGAGAATTCTCTGTGCCTTGGCGTCAAGCTGCGTCTTCGGCGCGTAGAACGCATCGAGGTCGAGCAGTCCTGTCTTCCGCGGATTGAACTTCATCGTCTTTGCATCCAGTTCGCCCGACTGCCAGAACACCTTCCTCAGCGTCGAGTAGATCAGCACATGGGCTCCATCGAGCGGAAAGAATTCCGGACACTCCCACATCTCGCCGTCGGCGACCGGATTCGTGGTGGCGTTGCCGTTCCACTCACCGCTGACGAGCGGGTGCAGGTAGTCCCAGATCTTCAGGTCCTTCGACCGATAGAGTAGGACGCACCCTCCAACCCTCTCGATTCCTGAGCCCACAGTCATGTAGAACCAGTCGTCCTGCTTCCAAACGGACGGATCGCGAAAGCCGGTCACCTTCAGCCCTGCCGGAGGCAGGGGCACAATTGGCTCCGGCCCCTTGCTCCACTGTTTAAGCATGGGATCGTCGGACCACGCGAGACATTGCGACTCCTGTAGAGCCTCCGCGCGAATGGTTTCCTGTTCTTTGCTCTTCACCACGCCGGTATAGACCGCGTACACTCGCTTGTGCTTGCCTTCCTCGACAGCGATTGTTGAGCCAGAAAAGCAACCCGCCGAATCGGGACCGCCGGGGGTCTCGGTGAACGCTACCGGGAGGTTAGTCCAGTGCAGCATGTTGGAAGAGATAGCATGGTTCCAACTCATGTTGCCCCACACGGCTGCCTCCGGGTTGTACTGGAAGAACATATGGTACTGGCCGTTGAAGTAGATCGGCCCGTTAGGATCATTCATCCAGTTTGAGGCGGGCAACAGATGAAACTGGGGACGGCGAGGATCGGCCGCGAGTCGTGCCTCCAAATCTGAGACCTGCTGCGCTGGAAGACCACCAGAAAGAAGCCCAACAGCAGCCAAGGCGCCTGCGGATGACAGAAATTCGCGACGGGTTGTGATCAAACCGGTCCCCATTCTCAATCTTTCCTTCAGGCGCGTTGTGTGGAGTTTGGGTTGCTGCTCCGCCGGGGGTAAGGCCGGTACAATACTGAGCAGGTTACTTACATTAAGTTCGTTCAGCGGAGCCTCCTCGAACCTGCCGGCCTTCGATGACTCCCTCCAGGGTAGCGCTCTCCGTTCGATGGAATGGAACCGCAAAGTACAACGAAGGAATTTATAGAGAAGCAATCAGGCGTAAGTCAATCTTTCTATATAGTCATGTTCGACAAAGTTGTATAGACACTTTCTTGACCGGAGCTTCTTGGAGGGTGCTCCGCACGATCTGTGTACAACAAGCTGACCGTTAAGAGAGTCGAGCGGCCAGGAGTTGGCATGAGACTCGGCAACCTGCATGACCCCGGTTATCCCGTACCATAGGCTTGGGAGCAACCATGAAGATCGGTATAAGCGCATTTGCCTGGACCTCGGAGTTCAATGAGGCTCATTACAAGCTGTTACCGGAGATCCGCGAACATGGCCTCTGTGCGCTCGAAATACCCATGTTCGAACCTCAAAGGGTCTCCGCGTCAAACTTGCGTCGAGCGATCGAAGCGAATGACCTCGACTGTACCGTTTGCGCGATTTTGCCTGCGGCAATCAATCCGATCAGCGCCGATGCTTCCGTAAGAAGCAGGTCATTTACCCACTTGGTCGAATGTGTAGAGAAGGCAGCCGAACTCGGCGCGAAGCTTCTGGGGGGGCCTCTTTTTGCCCCAATTGGCTACCTTCCGGGGAGACGGCGCAATCACGATGAGTGGAGTTGGGCGGTGGAGATCTTTCAGAGGCTTGGGGATCCTCTGGATGCCAATGGCATGACCCTGACGATTGAGCCAGTGAATCGCTCAGAGACGTTTTTCCTGCGAACAGCGATGGAGGCCAAAGCGCTCTGCGATGCCATTGCTCATCCGCGAATCGGCATCACGCTCGACACTTTTCACGCCAACATTGAAGAAAAAAGCATTCCCGACGCCGTCCTGTCTCTGGGATCAAGTCTGAAGCACTTTCATGCGAGTGAAAACGATCGGGGACTGCTGGGTTCAGGACACATCAACTTTCCTGCGATCCTTGGGGCATTGCAGAAGACCAACTACGATGGCTACCTCATGATCGAGGGGTTTGGATACTCCCCGAACGAGCCGAATGCTCTCGGTGCACTTTGGGGAGACGCGAGCGTCTCGCCGGAAGATATCGCCTTCGCGGGAGCATCCTATTTGGCAGACTTGCTGAGAAGAAGCGGAACCTCAGCCGCACTTGCGTAGTCTGGCCGGTGGCATGGGGCGGACTAGGAACCCCGTCGTTCTCTGATTGGCGAACGCACTCTGATGTTGATCCCGTTTTTTTGGGCCATGCTTGCGGAATCGGGCCAAGTCGTGGGACAGGCGAAGGTTGGTTCAACACCTTGACTTGCAGAGGATCTTGGGCCAACCCGGTTGTCGAGTTCTGTTCCTGGCGCTGTGATAGATTCATAGAGGTCCGCCAAACCGCGGAGAGATGGCCGAGTGGCTGAAGGCGCACGCTTGGAAAGCGTGTATACCGCAAGGTATCCAGGGTTCGAATCCCTGTCTCTCCGCCATTCCTTTCCCCCACCCAAATCTCAGCCTGTGTGCGCGATTTCAGTTCCGCAGCATCGTCCGACTGTTGGGTTGATGGCGAGCCGCCGAGTCTCGACTGGCTGTTTGAGCACCAGGGAGCCCGGAAATCCGCATCATCGAGCGCTGCCGGCTCATCAGATCACCATGCCTCAACTGGTTCTGCACACGAGTGATGTTGCGCCTGCCTCGCCGAATCGTAACGTACGCCTGCTCGATAACCCCATCTGGAATGCGCTAGCCATCGAGCAGCGCGAGCTAGCACTTGGCGCTGATCTGGCCCGCCGTTTCCCTGCCGGGATTGGTCCGTTGAGTGGCCTCATCGAGCAGATCGACGCCGCGTACGAGGCTCTGCGATCGCTGACGGCTCCGGATGGCGTCGCTGCACTCTTTCTGGAGGAGCCGCCGGTGCCGCGACAGAGTTGGTCATTGGTGCGCGGAGGTCTGATGAGCCAGATGATCTGGTCGGGCAGCAATGACCTGAGCACCACGGCACTCCACACGCAGGCGGCGCTGCGAATATTGACGCCCGCGGATGTCCCCGCAATGCTGGAACTCGCGCACCTGACGGAGCCTGGGCCATTTGGCCCGCGCACCAGCGAACTCGGCAACTTCTTCGGCATCTTCGAAGCCGGCCGCCTGATGGCCATGGCTGGCCAACGGCTGCACATTCCAGGATTCACTGAGGTGAGCGCAGTTTGCACGCATCCCGATGCTCGAGGCCAAGGCTACGCGCGTGCCTTGATGTCCGAGGTGATCGCAGACATTCTGAGCCGTGGCGAGACGCCATTTCTCCACGTCTTCGCAGACAACCATCCAGCAATCCGTGTCTATGAGAGCCTCGGCTTTTCGTGGCGCCGCGGCCTGCATCTGGCCGTGCTTAGGCCGGTGTGACGCGTCAGTCGCTCGCGCCGTCAGCTTGCGGGATATCGAAAATGGCCTGCGGCGTCCCGGATGGCAAGGAAGGCGCGGCTGGATCATGACGGATCAGCAGGCGGTCCGCCGACGACGCGATACGCGCAAACCTACGCCTACGAGAGCTGCCGTATAGAGGTCGATGACGAGGATGTCCAACGTACGCATCTAGCTGCTCTCGTGCGTGATCGGATGGGTTGCCGGAGTCGTGGAGCCTAGCCTGCCAACCGCCATCTTTGCCGCCATGCGCATGGCCGCCTGCATGTTGCTGCAATCGGCGCGGCCCTTGCCGGCGATATCGAACGCGGTACCGTGATCGACAGACGTACGGATGATGGGGATACCCAGGGAAATGTTGACTGTTCGCTCGAAGTCGATGAGCTTCATGGGAATGTGTCCCTGGTCGTGATACATCGCGACGATCAGATCGAATTCTTTACGCAGGCCGCGAATGAAGATTGCGTCGGGAGAGTGGGGGCCGGTGCAATCGAAGCCAAGCCGCCGTGCTTCGTCGACGGCGGGGGCGATGATCTCGGAGTCCTGACGACCGAAGAGGTTGTGCTCGCCTGCGTGCGGATTGAGGCCGCAGACACCGATGTGCGGAGAACGGCCGAGCATCAACCGCATCGCTTCTGCGCCGAGTTCGATGGTGCGCACAATGCGTTTCGAGTCGAGTTTGCACGCCTGCTCGAGTGCGATGTGCGTGGATACGTGCACGGTAGCCAGCTTGTCGCTTGCCAGCAGCATGCGCGATTCAGTGGCGCCGCAGAGTTGCGCGATGTACTCGGTGTGGCCGGAGAACTGCTGCCCCGACATAGTGACCGCTTCCTTGTTGAGCGGCGCGGTGACCATGGCGTCTGCCTCTCCGGCGAGGCACATCTCGGCGGCTCGGCGCACATAAGCTATGGCGGCGAGGCCATACTCGGCGGAGAGTTTGCCGAAGCGGATGGGTTGCGCGGAGTCGAGCACTCCTGGGGACACGAAGCGGATGCGCGGGTCGATGGTCCCGCTGTAGCCGGGTGTAACGGCATCGAGCGCAGCGTCGTCTCCGATGACGATCCATCGGGCTAGGTCGACGAGGTCACGATCTCCGAGAGCCTTGAGGGCTATCTCGGCACCAACCCCGGCGGGATCGCCGATGGTCACCGCAATTCTAGGCAGGGTCACAAAACCTCCGTTCGCAGAACTCAAATGCCTGGGCGAGGGCTTCTCGTTCGCCGAATCCGCCGGACTTGGTGACGACTACGCAACCGTCTGCCATGCCGCCTTCGATGAATCCCCAGGGAATGCCGCGCGCAATCTCGCCCGCCAGTTCGATGCTGGACGCGCCCAGCGCATGCAGCACAAAGGACGCGGTATCGCCGCCGGTAAGAATCAGTGACGCGACCGGCCTTGTGGCGAAGGCAGTGATGACCTCTTGTTCCGAGGCTGCAACGCCCGGAATGCGGTGAACAGTCCGGTTCATCCCGCGAGATTTTTGCTCCAGATGCGCGATCTGAAGGCTTGTAACTGGATGCGGCGTACCGACGAACAGGAGCACCTCTCCGACACGACGAGCGGGCTGTAATGCGGCTGCCGTCGTAGTGGACGCGCAGAGTTCGCCGGCAAGAGCGTGCGCCAATCCGGCTGAGCCGGCCCAGAGGAGCGGTTGCTCTGTCTTGAGTCCGGCGGCGGCGAGTTCTTCGAGGTCTGCTTCGGTCGTTGCGTCGCATAGCAGAATACGGGTGCCGTTCCTGAGCGCTCGCGCAATTCCCTGCTGCAGCAGTTGCTCGGGACCGGCGGACAGCACTTCAATGCTGGCCGGCGGCACATGCTGAAACTGGTCACGCAAAGGGGTCGACACGTCCTGTCCGCTCCAGTCGCGGACCGTAAGGACTCCAGCCTTGACGGTGCGACCGGTCGCCGGGAACGCCGGGGCGACCAGGGCGAGGACGGCACGCGAACAGTCAAGAGCCGCGCTGATCTCCACACCGAAGTTGCCGCGTGCGGCAGAGTCTATTTTCTTGAACAGAAGAGCGCTGTCCAAGATGGGCCCGAAAGCAGTTAGGCCACTGGATACGCGCTCGCCTGCCTGCTCCGGCGGCATATCTCGCGTTTCAGTTGTGAAAGCCCACACCTCGGGATTACCCGGAACCTGCGACAGCCTCGACACCTCAGTATTCATGCTGGACTCGTTGAGCACCACACGCGCGCGGCGTCCGGTGGCGAGAAACGCAACGCCGCTGTCGCACGCACCCGTCAGATCATCCGCAACAATGACGATTTTGTCGACGCTCATTCGATGTCCGTCCGGCCGTGCGTGCAACTCCATGGTAATGGAGGAGAGCGTCAGCAGTTGGGCCCACTGCGGCGCACGTACCCGAAGACCAATCGTTAGCACATCATCGGCACATAAACCAAATGTCTCCGACGTCACTGTAGAATGTTGCGCATGGAAACAATCCAGTACAACCTGCCGCAGAGCCGCATTCCGCAAGCCTGGTACAACATCGTCGCCGACCTCCCGAAGCCGATGGCGCCCGTTCTCCATCCGGGAACATTGAAACCAATCGGCCCCGACGACCTCGCTCCCCTCTTCCCCATGAGCCTGATCCAACAGGAGGTCAGCACCGAGCGCGAGATCGAGATTCCGGGTGAGGTTCGCCAGGTTTACGCACAATGGCGGCCTTCGCCACTCTTTCGTGCGCGCCGTCTTGAAAAGGCTCTCGATACGCCGGCGAAGATCTACTACAAGTACGAGGGCGCGAGCCCCGCAGGATCGCATAAGCCGAACACCGCCGTCCCGCAGGCGTATTACAACAAGTTGGACGGCACCAAGCGCCTGTCGACCGAGACCGGCGCCGGCCAGTGGGGCTCCTCGCTCGCGATGGCCTGCGCCTTCTTCGGCCTGGAATGCAAGGTCTACATGGTGCGGGTCAGTTACGATCAGAAACCCTACCGCCGCGCCCTGATGGAAACCTTCGGCGCATCCGTCACTGCCAGCCCGAGCATCGAGACAGAGACCGGCCGTTCCATCCTCGCGCAACATCCTGACTCCAACGGCTCACTCGGCATCGCGATCTCGGAGGCGGTTGAGATCGCCGCGAAGGATCCACACACCAAGTACGCACTCGGCAGCGTGCTCAACCACGTGTTACTGCATCAGACGGTCATCGGCCTGGAAGCCATCGAGCAAATGGCGCTGGCCGGCGATGAACCCGATGTCATCGTCGGCTGCACCGGCGGCGGGTCGAACTTCGCGGGCCTCGTCATGCCCTATCTAGGTCGCAAGCTCAAGGGCCAGAGTCATGCGCGCGTTGTCGCAGTCGAACCCGCCGCGTGCCCCAGCCTCACCAAGGGCAGATTCACCTACGACTTTGGCGACACCGGCCATCTCACGCCGCTAGTCAAGATGCACACCCTGGGCAGCACCTTCATCCCGCCTGGAATTCACGCCGGCGGCCTCCGCTACCACGGCATGGCGCCGCTGGTGTCGCACGTCATGGACCTCGGCTTGATTGAAGCCGGCGCGGTTCAGCAACTCGACGCCTTCGCCGCCGGCATTCAATTCGCGCGCGCCGAGGGAATCATTCCCGCACCGGAAGCCAATCATGCCGTCGCCGGAGCCATCTTCGAAGCACTTCGCGCCAAGGAAGAAGGAACGCCGCGCACGATCCTCTTCAACCTCTGCGGACACGGGCACTTCGACATGCAGTCCTATATCGACTACCAGGCCGGCAAGTTGCAGAACTACGACTATCCGGCTGAAGAAATCGCCATGGCGCTTGCAGGTCTGCCCATCGTATCCTGAGCGGCCCAATCACGCTAAGACTTCTTAGCAACCGGAAAGGTTACGAATGAAAGATATCGTTGCGGTCATCTTTGGATTCGCCCTGATGGGCAATGCCGCATTGTTCGTTCCGCAGGCCATTGCCGTCTGGCGGAAGAAGAGCGACGAGGGCATCTCGCTCATCACCTTCGGCGGATTCAACGTACTCCAGGCGATCGCGATTGTGCATGGGTTTTATCAGCACGATCTCGCCCTCATCGTCGGGATGGTTGCCAGCATCATCACGTGCGGCGCTGTCACATTTCTCACGCTCTTCTACCGCGCAGCCCGGAAACGCACTACCGCCGCCGCATCCTGACCCATAGCAATTCGCAGCAGTTATTTCCGCTGGGCGTTTAGCTTGTCGAGCACAACCTTCAACTCATCCAACTTCTTCCCCGCTTCACCCAGCTTGCCGTCGGCCGTAAGACGCTGGTAATCGGCAAAGTCCTTCCCTGCCTCTGCGATCAGCGCGTTGATGTCCGTCGTCTGCGACGCTGCCTTCGCTGTCGGAGCCGGCTGCGCCGCACCCTGGCTCGCTTCCGTCGCCGTCACCACCGGCGCCTCACCGCCGTAAAGAGACGCCAGCGCCGCCTCGAATGTTGGCCCGTACGCCAGCTTGTCCTGGAGCGCCAGCACGACCAGCCGCAACTCCGGCATAGCGCTCGTCTGGGCCTGCAGGAAGATGGGCTCGGCATACAGCAGCGCCTTGCCAGACGGGATCACCAGCAGGCTGCCGCGCACCACATGCGACCCCTGCTGATTCCACAGCGTCAACTGCCCCGAAAGCTGCGCGTTCTGGTCAATGCGCGCTTCAATCTGTTGCGGACCATCCACGACCCGTCCCTTGGGAAAGTCATAGACCACCGACTTGCCGTAGTTCGCGCCGTCGCAACGCCCGGCAATCCATCCAATCAAATTGTTCCGGTTCGCCGGCGTGAACGGAAGGATCTCCACAAACTCTGCGCCAGCCTCTCCCGGCAGTTTCATCAGGACAAAGTTTGGCTGCATGGCCTGCTTCGCCTGGTCCCCGTTGTCGCCCGACCGGGTCTCGGTCGCAACCGTCCACATGTCCTCTCGGTTGAAGAAGACCTGCGGATTCGTCATGTGATACAGGCCATAGACTTCCGCCTGCAGCTTGAACAGCAACTCAGGGTAGCGGACATGCTTGCGTAGATCGGCAGGCATCGTCGCGGCGTCCTTGAACAGGCTCGGGAAGATGCGGCGGTACACCCCCAGAATCGGGTCCGCGTTGTCGAACACATAGAACGTTGTCGTCCCGTTGTACGCGTCGATCACCACCTTCACACTATTCCGCATGTAGTTAATAGAGTTGTCGTTGAGCGTGTAGTGAGTTGAATAGGGATAGTTATCCGAAGTCGTGAACGCATCCATCACCCACGAGAGCCGCCCATCCTCGCCCACCACGATGTATGGGTCTTGGTCGAACGTCAGGAACGGCGCCAATGCTGCCACGCGATCGCGCACGTTGCGCTGCATCAGCAACCTGCTCTGCTCGTTGATGTCATCGCTGAATGGCACCTTGCCCAGATCACCTCGGTCAATCGCGATCAGGGCCCGTCGCAGAAAGCCGCCCATAGCAATGCCGCCCGTCCCCTGGTACGAGGTCAGGCTATTCGTCTGTCCCTGCGGATAATCGAACTCCTGCTGCCTGGTCTTGACGTACACATCCGTGTCGGTCAACTCGCCAAAATAAATCTCAGGACGCGTCACATTCAGCCCGCGCACGGTGCTCTGGACGGGCATGTTGCTCAGCATCAGAGTAGGCAGTCCTTCCGTCGTGAAGCCGTTAACCGGGTTCATCGTAATGCCATAGCCGTGCGTATAAATCAACTTCTCGTTGATCCAGTTCCGGCTGCTCTCGGGCAGCTTATCCACGTTCAACTCGCGCGTGGCCAGCATCACCTCGCGCATCGTGCCGTCGATCGAATAGCGATCGATGTCAATGTCCGGGAAGTCGTAGTACGTGCGAATCTCCTGCACCTGGCGCAGCGTATCCTGCAGCGCGTGCCAGTCCCACAACCGAATATTCTGCAGCGTCGGCTGATTGTTCGCCGGATCAGTCGCCTCCACGGTCGTCTCGGCCGGAAACTCGCGCTGCGAGAACTGGTCCAGCCCGTAGGCCTGCCGGGTCATCTCGATGTTGTTGGAGATGTACGGCTCTTCGCGCACAAGCTCATTGGGCTTGACCACAAAGCTGCTAACGTACCAGCCCACTAATCCAAGCACCCCGTAGCACACGACTGCCGGAACGACCGCCGCGCCAATCCACGAGCCGCGCGGAGTCCGAAACGCGTTCACCACCGCGATCCCAGCCCCCAGAACCAGCGCCGCACAGACTATCAGCAGCCCGGTGAGCATCAGGTGCGCATCCGTGTAGGTGATGCCGTCGAAGATCGTGTGGTGTTCCAGCAGCCTGTCGAAGCGATCTAGATACTCCTCAATCGCCAACAGCAGCAGCAGGAACGCAACCGCAATCGAGAGCCCGCGCCAGGGCGACGGCGAGTAAACAGTGCGGCCCTTGTCGAAAGCGCGAAACGCCCCCGTGATTACCAGGAAGAAGCCAGCCGCCACGCAACACATCACGGACAACGTAAGCAGCCAGCTCAGAATCAGGTGCCACGCCGGCAGGGTGAACAGGAAGAAACTCAGCGGCTTGCCAAAGATCGGATCGGCGACACCGCTCCCACCCGACGGCTGGTACCACCACAGCGACAGCGTCGGCCACTCGTCCATCATCGACGCGCCAGTCACGCCCCCGATGCCCAGCGAGATAACAACCGCCGCGATTCGCAGCGCAGGCGCGACCGAGAGATGAACCGGCTGCCCGCCGAAGAGAATCGTGTGGTCGCGCGGCAAATCATCCCGATGCGCCCGCATCAGAGCGGAAAACGCCCCAAAGAGAATGACGAACGTCGCCACCGTAAAGGCGGCGAAGATCACCCACTGCAGGCTCCATGTCTTCCAGAACACATCCCCGTAACCCAGCGACCGGAACCACAAAAGGTCCACCCAATACGACAGCGCCGTCTTGCTCCCAAAAACGATTACGGCCAGTACAACCAGGAGGATAGGCAGTGTGCGCCGTCTCCGCGGACCACGCGGCTCCCGAGGAAAATCGATTGATGCCGGCAAATCTCCACCCCGTCTCAGCAACTCATTCAGAATCAGGGGAATTGTACCGCGTCCAAAAGGCGCACATAGTGTTGCGAAGTTCGGGTTGAGCAGGCACGCCGGTCCTTTTGCCCCCTCTCGCCCTCGCACACTCCAATTGTGATGCTCGTCACAGGACCCCGCACCAAGGGCTGGCGCAGACCGCATTTGGTAGTAAACTCAACTCATGCGCGGTATGCCACCATTCAAGTTTCTCGCGGCTGCAGTCATCATCCTCGGCACGGTTGCCTGGCTCTCCCTCACCGGGATCGACAAGACGAAACAGTACTACGTTACCATCAGCGAACTGAGCGCGATGGGCAACAAAGCCTACACCCGCAACCTGCGTGTCGCCGGCAATGTCGCACCGGGAAGCATCCAGCGAGTGGGCCCCAACGCAAGTTTTGTTCTGGTTGAGCAAGGCAAGCAATTGCGCGTGAACTACCAGGGTTCCGAGCCGCCGCCCGACACCTTCAAGGACGACGCACAGGCCCTTGCCATCGGCACCTACGGCCGCGATGGCGTCTTCCATGCGACCCAGTTGCAAGCCAAGTGCGCTTCGAAATACGCACCCCAGCAGCCTGGCGCAGCGCCCGTGCAGCCCGGCCCGCCTCCCGCTCAGTCGGAGATACAGACCCCAGCCGGCAGCACCACCATGCTGGCTACCGCGAAGTGATCTTTCCGGCCACTCGTTCGCGATCGGCCACGATTTCTCCGCACTCCACGAACATCGCCCACATACACGCAGGGTCGATGCGTGAAGTCGTGCAAACCGGCCCCTCTATACTCTGAGACGATGATCGAACCCGCTCTCGAATCCGTTCCTCGCCCATCGGCCGCCGGCCTCGATTCCGTCTCCAAGCTGTACGGAAGCTTCGCTGCCCTGCGCAAGGTATCGGTCGACTTCCTCGTCGGCTCCTCAACCGTCATCCTCGGCGACAACGGAGCAGGCAAATCGACCCTCCTGCGCATGGTCGCAGGGCTGATTTCGCCGTCCCGCGGCAAGGTCCAGGTGTTCGGCGGGGACCCTCGTGTGCAGCGCCGCCGCGTCGCTTATATGAGCCACGACGCCATGCTCTACGACGAACTCTCGGCCATCGAAAACCTCCGCTACTTCGCCGAACTCCAGCGCGTAGACCGCTACGTCTGCAGTTGCGCCTCCTCCCCCGAAATGGCTCTGCGTGCGGTCGGCCTCGATCCTGCGCTCACCCGACCCGTCGGCCAATACTCGCAGGGCATGCGCCAGCGCGCCTCGCTCGCACGCGTTCTCCAGACCGACCCCGAACTTCTCCTGCTCGACGAACCATTCTCGAATCTCGACGTCGAATCAGCCCGCCACATGGTGGAGCTGCTGCTCGACTTCCGCACCTGGCCCGTCGAAACTCCGCCAGAGCCGCCGTCACCGAACGCCTCAACGCCCCCAGCTCTTCGCGCCCGCACCATCATCCTTACCACGCACCAGCCCAAGTTGGCGGAGCCGCTGGCCGAATATACCCTCAGGATGAAGGCCGGCGCGATCATCTCCATTACCAGTTCCCTACCCCCAACACTCGCGGAACACTGGGCGGCCGAATGAAACCTTCCCGGCCCGTCAAGACCAACGCCGCACGCCTGCTCGATTCGCTCGGCATCGCCTACGAAGTGCAAACCTACGAGGTTGACCCCGACGACCTCAGCGCAATCTCAGTAGCCCGCAAGATCGGCATGCCCCCGGAGCAGGTCTTCAAGACCCTCCTCACCCGTGCCGCACCGGCCTCTGGCCAGCGCGAAGCCCCACACCTCTTCGCGGTCATCCCTGGCGATTCCGAACTCGACCTGAAGAAGCTAGCCCACGCCGCGGGCGTGAAGAAAATTGAACTCGCAGCATTGAAGGATGTAGAACCCCTCACCGGCTACGTCCGCGGCGGAGTCACCGTAATGGCCGCACGAACCGCCTTCCCCGCCTACGCCGACGAGACCATCGAGCTACACAATGTCGTCTCCGTCTCGGCCGGCCAGCGCGGAACCCAGATCGTCCTCGCGCCAGCCGACTACCTGCGCGCAACAGCCGCCACTCTGGCCGACCTCACCAAGTCCGTGCGTCCCCAAGCCGACGCGGAGGTTCGCCCATGAGCTACCTCCGCCACGTCCTCTGCCATCTCCGCAAAGATCTGCAACTCGAGTGGCGCTCCCGTGATTCGGTCAACGGGATGCTCTTCTTCGCCCTGCTGGTAGTCGTCGTCTTCTCCCTTGCCTTCGACCCCACCGCAGCCATGTCCCGCCAGATCGCCGGCGGAATCCTCTGGGTCGCGATTCTGTTCGCTTCCATCACCGCCCTCAACCAGGCCTGGACCCGCGAGCAGCGCAACCGTGTCCTCGACGCCCAGCGCATGTCCCCGGCCCCGCTGTCTGCGATGTTCCTCGGCAAGGCGCTCGCCAATCTCCTGTTCGTGGCCATCGTGGAGGCCGTGCTCGCCCCGTTGTTCATCGTCTTCTATAACTTGCACGCCTTAGGACAAGGCTGGCTTCTGCTCCTGGTCATGCCGCTCGGAACCTGGGCGCTGGTCTGCAACGGTACCTTCTTCGCCGCGCTCGGCCTGCGCACCCGCAACCGCGAACTGCTGCTTCCGCTCATCCTGTTCCCCATCTCTATCCCGGCGCTTCTGGGCATGATGCAGGCCACCACCGCCATCCTCACCGGTGAAACCGATCCCGGCCTCTGGATCCGCCTCCTGGTCGCCTACAACATCATCTTCACCATGGTCTGCCTGCTGCTCTTCGAGACCGTTCTCAGCGCCGAATAGCTGCCCACGGACTCCCAACCGTCACCAGTATGCGGCCCGGAAGTGGGTGACGGCCGTCACAGTCCAACGTCCCATAATTAACGACTTCGCGGTAGACTGAATTCATTGTGAAATGCTCTCGCATCTTCGGTGTGGTTGGCCTCGCCTGGTTCCTCCTGACGATGTCCATCATCGCGTACGCAACGCGCCTCGGACTCATTATGGCGCCGGTCGATGCACTCCAGGGAAACATCTTCCGCATCATCTACTACCACGTTCCGACGTCGATGCTGAGTTTGCTCTTCCCGTACGTGAACCTGGTTGCCTCCCTCTTCTATCTCTACTGGCGAACGCGTGACCCCCTCAAGGCGCTCACCGCGGATGCCGTAGCGATCTCCTCGGCGGAGGTGACCGTCGTCTACGCCACCATCTGCCTGTGGACCGGGATGCTTTGGGGTCGTGTGGCCTGGGGCATCTGGTGGACGTGGGATGCACGACTCACCAGCATGCTCCTGCTGTGGCTGCTATACGTCAGTTACCTGATGCTTCGCAAGTTGTCTTCGACCGGGCAGACGCACACGCTGGCGGCTGTTCTCTCCGTCTTCGCAGGAATCGATGTGCCGATCGTCTATATGTCGATCCGCTGGTGGCGTACCCAGCATCCGGCGCCGGTGTTTGGCGGCGATGCGGACTCCGGCCTCGATCCGTCGATGAGGCCCGCCTTCTGGATGAATGTCCTGGCCTGGGCAATGTGGGGCATCTTCATCCTGGTCTTCCGCTACATGCTGGAGCGCCGCCGGCAGGAATCCGAGCAGGACGCCGCCCTGCAGGCAATCGAAGCCTCTCTGGAGCTCGCAAAATGAACCTCTCCTGGATGTTCGGCAGCAGTTTGGCAGCGCATCATCTGCTCTACGCGTACCTGTCCGTCTGGTTCATTCAGGGCGGCTACTGCATCTGGGTCGCGTGGCAATGGAAGCGGATCAAAACTACCTCGACAAACTCGCGAACAGACGCCTCTTCCCCCGCCAATCGCGAAGACCTCTGAGCCACAAAAAAAGCAACGAAGCCGAAGAGTGACCTCCAGCCTCGTTGTCCGAGGAAAGTTAAGCGACGAGGAATTCCGGTCTGAGACGAAACCTCGCCTCCCTTTTGAAACCCCACCAGGAGCCGGGAAGTTGCGTCGGCCAACTCATTTTCTGCTGACAGAATCAACATTTTCCGTGAACAGTTGCGAGCTTAAGGCTGACTTAACCTTCACCGAAAGAAACCTTCCGTGATTGCCCCCAACGGATGGTCGGTTATCCCCAGAGATTTGTAAGCCCACCAACCGGAAAAATCGTCTAAACTCGCGGAAGTGCAAATCATCCAATCAGTTTGGTCTGCCGCAATCGGCAGCGCAATGCACTCGGCTCGAAACCTCATCCAATTCAGCCGAGCGACAGCTACACGGATCGCCCTGGCAGCCTCGCTCCCCGCGCTGTTGCTGCCGCTGGGTTGCAACCACGGCCGTTTTCCCGATGTGCCCGCCGGTTACCGCGAATTCGCCTACGTCAGCAATGGCACGTCGAACACCGTGTCCGTCCTCGACCTCGTCTACATGCGGCAGGACCGCACGCTGCAGGTGGGGACCCAGCCCTCCGGCATGGCCGCGAATCCGAAGCGCAACGAGGTCTACGTCGTCAACGCAGGCACCGCTGCCGGCACCGGCTCGGTCTCGGTGATCGATACAGACGCCAATCGCGTGGTCGCGACCATCCCCATCCACAAGCTCCCCTACTCCATCGACGTCGACGCCGACGGCCGCCGCGCCTACGTCGCCAACAGCGGCTCAAATACCGTCAGTGTCATCGATCTCGACCGCCGCCGCGAGATCGCCGTAGCCGGCACCGGCGAGCAGCCCGGAATGGCCCGCATCTCGCCCGACATGCGCACGCTGGTCGTCACCAACCGTGGCAGCGGAAGCGTCTCCATCTTTGCCGTCGCCCCCAACCCGCCCACCACCGGCGGAATCGCCCTTCGCGGCCTGCCCTCCAAACCGGCGTCAGAGGTAAAAGATCCGGTCCCCCACCTGCGAGCCGCCTTCTCGGGCTGCACCGGCGCGACCGACGCAGTCATCCTGCCCGATTCCTCGAAAGCTTTTATCGCCTGCTCTGGCGGACATCAGGTCATGGCAGTATCACTGGCCGCCGCGCCGAATTCCTGGGCGGCAAAGCAGGATCCATCGCTCCTCACCGATCACATGCTGACCCTCATCGACGTCGGCAACACCCCCGTGCATCTCGCCCTCAAACCGGACGGCGGCGAAATCTTCTGCGCCAACTTCGGCTCCGACTCCTTCTCTGAGATCAACACCCAGACCAACGAGGTCGGAGGCACCTACCCCATCGGCACCAAGCCAACCTTCGGCATCGTCGATGCGGAAAACAGCACCCTCTGGGTCTCGAACTTCGGCTCCGACGCCGTCAACCTCTGGAGCATCGACGATGCGCAGAAGGCCGGCAGCGTCCCAACCGGCCACGCGCCCGACGCCCTAGCCTTCTCCGCCGACGAGCACCTGCTCCTCGCCGCCGACGCGCAATCCGGCGACGTCTCCGTCATCCGCACTCAGCCCGCACCGGCACTCTTCACCATCCTGCCCGCAGGTGGATCGCCGAACACCATTGTAGTCAAGGCGATGCAGGGGAAACCTTAAAGTAGGAATGCAATCGAGGCAGCAGCCGCCCAGGGTCCACCGCCCGGCGCTACTGCGAGATCATCATCATCGACGTGCTGGTCATCGTATACGTGTGGCTTACCAGCCCTGGAATGCTCAACGGGAACGCGTAGGATGTCTTCACGCGGACAGTGTCGGACGGATTGTTGCACGTAGCGGATGGCGTGCAGGGCTTTCCCGCCGGATAGGTCGCCCAGGTTGTCGTCACCGTCATCAGCGACGGAGTGATCCCGGGATAGTTCAGGCCCTGCACGTAGGTTTGCACATCCGAGGGCTGCGCTGGACACGCAGACGTGAAGCCCGAACACGCAGAGCCCCGCACAGCCGCCCAGCGGCTTCCCTCCCGTGCGGCCTCGGCGACATAGTGATACGTGTAAATCGCCAGGCACATCTTCATCAGGCCAATCAGCATGGTGAACATGAAGCCTGCGGACACCGCAAACTCCAACGCCGCCGCGCCGTGCTCACCGCGCGCGATGTGCCGCAACGGAATCACCCGCGCCCGGCGCCCGAACATCCGCGGGAATACAAAGATGGGCCTCACTACTGCACCACTCTCATAATCGCGTTGCCGTTCAGGGTGTAAGACTTTGGCAAGCCTGGCAGGTAGATCTTCGGATCGAACGTCGCGGTGGTCCGCACCTGAACGTATTCGATGATTCGCGTCGTGGAACAATCCGCAACCGCGCACGTCGAGGCGGTTCCGTCGGAGCACTTGCAAAAATGCGATGCCGTCGCGCTGACCCCACTCACGTCCGGCGCTTCCTGCGTCGCCGCCAGTTGCATGCCAGCGTTGTCGGTGGCATCGGTATGGGACAAGGAACCGTATGCCACTCCCGCATGCGCCGCGTTGGCGACTTCGATCGAAGCATACGCCATGCGCCCGAACTCGGACGCCCCGATCAGGATCGTAACGCAGACGGTCAATCCCAGTGCAGCTTCAACCAGGGCCTGCCCGGAGTCTTCGCGCGTGCATATGCGCCCTGCAATCACACCCGCAAGCCGTTCCCGGAATCTCTGTGCTATCGCCTTCATCGCGTCTCTCATGCGTCACTCCGTCAGGGTTGCAGTCTGAAGAGGTTCGCTGCTGTTGATCGTAGAGTAGTTCTCAAAGTCGCTGGTACCCGTCATCGAGAGTGAACTGACTACCAAATCGGCAGAGATAGTCGCGCCACTGGACCCGCTCATCGAAAGGGCTGCCGCCGGTGCATAGAAAATCCCCGAAATGGCGGAGCCGGTAGAGCCCGTTATGCTCATCGCGTTCGTGTCATTCGGGTCCTCAAAAAACAGGATGCCGTTATAGGTTCCACTCGTGGGGGCACTGACGTTAAGGGAGCCGGAACCGCTCAGGGAAGCGGAACCGTTGGGCGCTGCCAGGTAGAAGGTAACCCCCGAGCCGGTGATTGTCCCGGACCCGGTCATCGAAAACCCCCCGTTGATGATGTAAAGCCCTGGGTTGAGAGTCACCGAGCCGCTCCCGCTCACAGAGAGCCCGTTGTAGCACACCGTGCCTCCGGAGGTAGAAGGCCCCAGCGTGACCGCCCCGCTCCCTGTCTTGTGAGGATCAGGCAGACACGAGGATGAGGTGAACGACGGAGCCGGCAACCATGACAAGGGGTCAGGAGCGGGCACGATTCCCTGTACCGGACTAGGGGACATCGATGCCGAGCCCGAAGTCGAATAGCCGCCTACAATTCCGATCGACTGCGCCGTAATGCCCGAGCTCCCGGTCATTCGGATCGCGTTGCTGGCCGCCGAATCGACAAGAATCCCGCAGTTCGGCATCGATAGATCCGCAGTGCCGGTCAAGCCGATATCCGTTCCCGACGTGTCCAGTGTGTAGATGCAGCCTGAAGCAGCTCTAAGACCGGCTACCGCCCGGGCGCTGACGTTCATCGTGGATAGATGGAACACCTTCATGAAAAAGGTCGGCTCGGCAACCGTAATAATCACTTCAACGCCGCTCGCGTGCGATCCGGACGACGGCGGGTCATTGACCGTTACAGTAGCTCCGCCACTTCCGTCCGTGATTCCGTTCTGGGCTGCGGCCGCCTTGGCCGCAGCCTTCCAATCCCCGTACTTCGACTCATCTGCCCCGGCAACCGCTGCAGCGTCCGCTGCCGTTTGCAGGTTCCTCTTGCACTTGAAAAGTTGACCAACGTCGACGGCAAATCCTGCCATCCCGCATATGCACGAAATGCACAGAGCCGTAACGATCATGGTTTGCCCGCGTTCGTCGCGTATAAGGTTCATGATTCGCTCTCTACGTACGTTTGCGTTTTGAATTCGAGATCCCTGCGCTCAATCAGCGTGCCCGCGGCAGCGCTCCAACTCCCGCTTTTCGTCCGGCCCATCGCAACCGGGCTCGTCCGCTGCCCGCGCAGCCGGCTTTCTCCTGACGGCGCCATGGTTCTCACGTCGAGCAAGCGCATAGGCCCTCTTACCGGCATGCTACTGAAGCCGCTTGTCCGGCTGAATCCCCTCTTGGTGCTATTTACCAGAACGTTAACCCGGTGCCTCCGGCGCTAACGCGGTCCGCGGACACTCCCCACGCCCGCCGCAACCGATCCTCCGGAAGGCTTTCCGTGGAAAGCCGCCTCCACCCGCAGCCACGCCGGACCCGGCCCTCGCTACATCTGCCGCGCCAGCACCAGCGTAATGTCGTCCGGCTGCTCTTCCGCGCCGATCCACGCGTCCAGAGCCAGCATCACCTGCGCGGAGATCACATGCAGCGGCTGGTCGCGATATTGCGCCACCACCTCCATCAGCCGAGCCTCGCCGAACTCCCCGAAGTCGTTCTCCGGCTCCGTAATCCCGTCCGAGTACGCCACCAGGATGTCCCCCGCTCTCATCTGGATGCGCCCTTCCTCGTACCTCATGCCGTCCATCAGGCCAACCACGGTCCCGCCGCACTCCAGCCGCCGGATCTTCCCATCTCGCCCCAGCACCAGCGGCGCCAGGTGCCCGGCGTTCGAGTAGGTCAACTGCGCCGTGTCCGCATCGTAGTGCGCCAGAAACAGCGTCGCGTATTTCTCCGGCGGCGTACTCCGGTATAGGTGCCGATTCAGCAGCGACAAAATCCGCCCCGGCGACTCAAACAGCTTCCCGCTATCTCCAGCCAGAGCCTCCCGGCTGGCATTCAGAGCAGCGATCACGCTCTCGTTGTATACCAGGTCCTCGCTCGCCAGCCGATACGCGCGCACCGCGGAGTGCAGTGTCGCCATCAGCAGTGCCGCCGAAATGCCTTTTCCGCTGATATCTCCCAGCGCAATGCCAACTCCGGACTCGCGGCCCGGTTTGCCATCCGCGCCGTTGGGGTGGTGGAAGATCAGGAAGTCGTAGTAGTCGCCCGACACCGATCGCGCCGGACGGCAGATGCCGTGCAACTCCAGCGAAGGCAGGTTCCGCACATGGTGCGGAAACAGGTTCGCCTGAACCTCCTGCGCGATGCTGAGCTCGCTCTGCATCCGCTCCTTCTCCTGCTGCTCGACCATCAGCCGCTCCAGCGAGCCGGTCATGCGGTTGAACGATCGCGCCAGTTCCCCAAGCTGATCCTGCTGCCCGCCCGGCACCGCCGCAATGCGATGCACGAAGTCGCCGTGGTCGACGCGCTGTGTAGCGGCATAGAGTTCCTCGACCGACGCCGTAATGGTGCTGCTCAGGCGCAGCGCCATCCGCAGCGCCAGCGTCTCGATCAGCCCGAAGACAATGCACAGCGCGATCATGCCGTAGCGGTAGTAGCTGGTCACAATCCCGCCCAGCGAGCTGCCGAAGAGCTCGTTGTAAAGCCGCGATGGCCGCGAGTGCACCTCAATGGCCGCCGGATATTTCGCCGCCTGGCCCGTGTCCCAGTCCACCGTGTCGAGCGTGGAGAAGAAGTAAACGCGGAAGTCGTAGAGATTCACCGGAAATGGCTCGGACCCGCCAAATACGGAGCTGTCATGAGTACCATTTCCCTGGTTGCGCGCCGAGCCTCCCTTCCCCCCTCCAGCGGATGTGCCACCGGAAACTTCGGTACGCGTGCCGCCGGCGGTCAGTCCCGCTAGATGCACGCGGCCCAGGCCTTTCGCCACCACGTCCAGCAGCGCACTGTCGACCGGCAAGCTGGTCACGACGCTCACCACCCCAACGTCCTCCACGCGGCGCTGATCGATGGTGACGAGATACAAATCTTCGTCTTCGAGCACCAGGCTGTGGAACTGCTGGCCGTGCAGATCAGCCGCCCACGCCGGCAGCCCAAGCGGAGTGCTCGCTTCCTCAGGTCGCGGCCCAACGCCTGAAGGCACGCCGGCGAGCGACGGCGGAGGAGCGCCGTTCAGATAGACTGCAGTGTGCGGATGCAGTCGCGCACGCAACGGATCGGGCGGAGCCTCCGAGGTGATCACGGTCGGCGAGGTCTCATCCTCTGTAACCTGCCCCGTCGCAACGCCGGAGTTCGATGCCGAACTCTGCGGTCCACCCCGGCCCGGACGCGGTGTCCCAGCTCCAACGGGACGACCCGCCGGACGCTGCGGTGGCGGCCCGATCAGGCCCTCCTGCCGCGCGCGCAGAAAGCGCGCCATCGTCCCAGCCCGAACCGCACTGCTCACGCCCAGTTGGTCCAGTTCCTGGCGCATCCGCGTGTCCGCAAGATGAATCGAAAACTGCCCCGCCGCAATATACGCAAAGATCGTCGTCCACGTCACGAACAGCACCACCGGCGCCAGCCCGATCAGCAGGTAGGTCAGGATCAGCTTGTTGCGCAGGCTCCACAATAGATGCTTCTGCACCAGCCGCCAGATCATCGGCACCGCGAGCGCAATCAGCGCGAGCGCCACCAGGATCTGCATCCATCCCAGCAACGGGGAATGCATGCTGGGCACCTGGCGCAGCAACCAAAGCACCCCAGACCACAGCGCCAGCCAGAAGACACCTCCGGCCACACCCGTCGGCGGTCGCTTCTTCCACCAGTCGGCGCGATTCTTTCCGCTGCCAGGCTCAGGCGCGTTTTGCATCAGCCTCGCTCTCCTTGGTGTCCGCAGCTCCGGTCTCTAGCTCCTTCACACGCTCTTCCTCGCGGGCAACCGACAGCGCATAGCGCGTCGCCGAAAAGTGCGCTCCCGCCAGCAGCAGCAGCCCGGAGAGAAACGCCCAGATCATCAGTCCCACCGAGACATAAAACGGCCCATACACCGCCTGAAAATCCAGCCGCGGAAGCACCAGCACGTACAGGTACTTCGCTCCCTCCCACAACACGCCTATCACAATCGCAGTCGGAAGCACCGCACACGCGGGTACCTTGCGATGCGGCAGGATCCAGTAAATGAGGAAGAAAATCAGAATGCTTGCGAACAACGCGCAAAGATGCAGCGTCCCGCCTTCGAGAAACTTGAAGACGAAGTTGTCGACATGGCCGAAAAACACCATGGTCAGAAGCGACTTCTGCGCCGCTGTCAGCGCAACCGAAGCCATCGCCAGCACTCCCACGCCAAAAGCCAGCCCCAGCGAGACCACCTGGTTGTGCAGATACGACCGGTTCTCCCGCACCCCCCACACCCCGTTCAGCGCCACTTCCAGCGGAAGAAACACACCGGTCGAGCTGATCAGCAGCATCACCACCGAATAGATTTGTGTTCCCTTGTGCGGATGCGCCAGCAACTGCATGTTGCGCATAATGAAGTCCTGGTTCGAGGGCAGAAATGTCGTCATCACCTCGCTCACCACGGGCCACATCGCCTGCGAATGCAGCACCAGCCGCGAGATCGTCAGCATCATCACAATAAACGGGAACAGCGACAGAATCACGTTCGCCGCCACGCTGAACGCGTACGTGTGCACCTCGGTCCTCACCATGTACTTCGCCAGCGCCACGATCTGCGGCCCGAGCCCGCCAGCCTGGACCACCGGGCGCACCTCGGAGATAGGAACGGCTGCCGGAGTTTCGATCGTGTCTTCCGTAGAATTGCCTGCCTGCATTGTGCTGATCTTTGCTCCCGGACTGGCGCGGACGGGGTAGAGGCCAGTCAGCTCACGACCCGCGATTCCAGGCCCGCATTCCGGCCAAATCGCAGAACATGACTCTCCCTCTAGGCTAGCAGACGTACGAGGCTGATCCGAAGCCTCAACCCAACACCGAAATCGCCTCAATCGCCTGAAGATCGCGCCAGAATCCGCGCCCGCGCCCACTCCGCCGCATCCGCTAGCACCGCATCCTCGCCCCCACGCCACGCATCGAGTTGCCCCACAAACTTCGCCTCGCCGCTGTTCCCCATCGCAATCGCCACGTTGCGCAGCAACCGCTTCCGCCCGGTGCGTTCCAGTGGCGATCCCTTGAACCGCCGCTTGAACTCGCGCCCGTCCATCGCCGCCAGCCACTCCAGCGCCGGGTTGATCAGCTCACTCCGCGCCTGCATCCCGTCGCTGCTGCCAATCGGGGCCTTCCGATTCCACGGACAAACATCCTGGCAGATGTCGCAGCCAAACACCTGCCGCCCCATCCGTCCGCGCAGACCCTCGTCAATCGCACCTTTCTTCTCGATGGTCAGGTACGCAATGCAACGCCCCGCATCCATCTCTCGCGCCGATCCCGGCGCCTTCGTCCCCAGCAACGCTCCTGTCGGACAGGCATCGATGCACCGAGTACAACTGCCGCAACGGTCTGGCGCAGGAAGGACTGCCGCCAGCACCTGCGCGCCCCGCACCTCCACCGGCAGCGAAGTCACAATCACCCCCAGCAGCAGCCACGACCCCAGCTCCTGGTTCAGCACGCACGTATTCTTGCCGATCCAACCCACGCCAGCCTGCACCGCCAGGCTCCGCTCCACCAGCGGCCCTGTATCCACATAACTGCGCGTCGTGCATCCGGTCTGCGCCAGCAACCCAGCTTCAATCCGCCGCAGCCGGCCCAGCAACTCATCGTGGTAATCCGTCGGAACGATCGTTCCATCGTCCCCCGCCCGCCCGCTCCACGCATAACGCGCGATCCACCCCGCATCGCGCGGCGCCGGATCGATCGACCTCGCAGCCTCCGCGTTGTAGTTCAACGCACACACCACCACCGAACGCGCCCACGGCATCGCCACCTGCACTGCGCTGCGGACCAGCGTGCCAGCCTCGTCCCGCCGCTTCAGATACTCCATCTCACCAGCCCGGCCCGCCTCCACCCAGCCCGCAAATCGCGACGCCTCTTGCGCGGCCGCTGGTTCACTCAGATCGCTCACCTCGGCAACGCCCACAGCATCAAAACCCGCGCCGCGCGCGCTCACATCGAGCCGACCCCGCAACTCCGCATTCCATCTCTCCAAACTCATCGCAATCCTCTAAATCCCTGAAGCGCTCGGTCTTGCTTAAGGACACGGCTTTAGCCGTGTCGTAACAACCACAGAGTCCGAAGGGCTTTAGCCCCTGAGGTTCACCTCCGGTCGAACGAACCGGCCATTCAAGGGTATCGCCTACAATCGAAACACATGCCCTTTCCCTATTCCGAAGAAACTCCCGGCATCCCCGAGATCGCGGCCCCACCCATCGACACGGTCCTGTTCGACTACGGCCAGGTCCTCTCCAACCCCCCGGACGCCGCAGCCTGGGCCCGCTTGCTCTCCATCACCGGCCTCGACGAAACCCCATTCCACGAAACCTACTGGGCCTTCCGCCACGACTACGATCGCGGCGCCCTCACCGGCCCAGCCTACTGGCGCGCCGTCGCTGCCCACACCGGCATCACCCTCAACGCCGCACAACTCGCGGAGGTATTTGCCACCGACGTAGACGTCTGGACGAACCTGAACCTGCCCATGGTCGAATGGGCCGCCCGCCTGCAGCGCGCCGGCATCCGCACCGGCATCCTCTCCAACATCGGCGATAGCATCGCCGAGGGCATCGTCGCCAAACTTCCCTGGCTCTCCGGCTTCGATCACTGCGTCTGGTCGCACAGCCTCTTCCTGGCCAAGCCCGACCCGGCCATCTACCTCAAGACCGCCGAAGCCCTCCACACCGCTCCCGCGAACATCCTCTTCCTTGACGACCGCGAAGAGAATGTAGCCGCCGCCACAGCCCTCGGATTCCAGGCCATCCACTACACCACCCAAGCCGTCTTCGAACAAGACATGCGTCGCTGCGGCCTGTCTCCCCTCCTCACCGTCGGCCTCCCCGAGCTGATAGCCGACCGCTGAAAGCTGTTAGCCGACCCCTCTCTATATTTGTCTTCCCCCACACCTCGAATAGCATCAAGCCCCCGCGCTCCAAAGGAGCGTCATTCTGACTCGAAGAGTCAGAATCTCTGTATTTGTCTTCCCTCCACACTCCGAATAGTGTCAAGCCCTTCCGTCGTCGCAAATATTTGTTTTCAACCCCTAACCCACGCCTCACCAACGTTTTACGCCAAACGCACCCACAAAAATAGTTGGCATGGGAGTTATGGTCAACGTGCTATCATTAAAGTAGTAAGTTTGAAAAGGCTGCAGGCGAGCGCACACCCGCGCAAACCCCGCAGCCTTCCGCATTTAATCCCATAACCCTTTACAGAAGACGATCTTAGCCTCAGCCCCTTTGTTTCCAATATTTTGGAGGAACCAACACCATGCAACCAACTGATCCGGCAGACTTTACCCGCAAGATCTTACCGGGAGGGGGGAGGGGTACCTTGGCCTGGAGAGCCTAACGCACCGGCCCAACACCGGGTAAGCTCCGGCAAGTCGCCGCAGCAGCCGCCAATCAGGCTCGCGATACCGCCTCAGCGCCCAACGGCACCCGCACCTGCTCCACAATCTCGATCCCGAAACCTTGCAACGCGGGAATATGCGTCGGAGTATTCGTCAGCAACCGAATCCGCCGAATGCCCAGATCCGACAGAATCTGCCCACCCAACCCGATCTGCCGCAAGATCCGCTGTGCCTGCTGGTTGTGCTCCTCGCACGGGTCCTTGAGCTTCGGGTCTCGATTCAAGCCGCGGTGCAGCACCAGCCGGTGCGGCGCAAGAGCTCCCGGTTCGAGAGTTCCGCTGCGATCAATGTTGAACCCGCGCGCCCCATTATGCAGATAAACCAGCGCTCCCCGGCCCGCTTCCGCAATCATGCGCAGCGAGTGATCCACCAGCGCCCGGCAGTCGCACAACGTCCCGCCAAACACATCGCCTGCCAGGCAATGCGTATGCACGCGCACCAGCACCGGATCGTCGCTGCTCCCGCCGCCGGCAACGCCGCCGATCTCGCCATACACCAGCGCGACATGCGACTCCGCCCCGTCCACCTCGCTCTCGTACGCGATCATGCGAAAGTCGCCGTACTGCGTCGGCAAGGTCGTCTCCGCAATCCGGTGGATGTAGCGCTCATGCTGCAACCGGTAGCGGATCAGCGAAGCCACGGTCAGCATCTTCAATCCATGCTCCGCGCAGAACTTGATCAGGTCCGGCACGCGTGCCATGGTCCCGTCTTCGTTCATGATCTCGCAGATCACGCCGGCCGAAATCAGTCCCGCCATGCGCGCCAGGTCCACCGAAGCTTCGGTCTGCCCCGCGCGCACCAGCACGCCGCCCTTCCGCGCGCGCAGCGGAAAGACGTGCCCCGGCCGCGCCAGATCATTCGCCGTGGACCGCGGATCGATCGCTACGCGAATCGTATGCGCCCGGTCCGCCGCCGAGATGCCCGTCGTCACGCCGTCACGCGCCTCGATCGTCTCGGTAAACGCCGTGCCAAAGCGCGAGGTGTTCTCCTGCGTCATCGGCCCCAGTCGCAGATAGTCCGCGCGCTCTTCGGTCAGCGTCAGGCAGATTAGTCCGCGCCCGAACCGCGCCATGAAGTTGATCGCCTCCGGCGTCACAAACTCCGCCGCCAGCGTCAGGTCGCCCTCGTTCTCGCGATCCTCGTCGTCCACCACAACCACCATCCGACCTGCGCGGATCTCCGCAACGGCCTCAGGCACAGTGGCAAAATTCTTATTCGTCTCCGGCATAACTCTCCTGGAACAGAATACGCCGCTCGTTTACGATCAGCGTTGCAGTTCCACCTCGCAACGGCCTGGACCCCGCGCTACTCCTCCACCGTACTCGGCGGAACAACCTTCGTGATTCCCGCCGCCACCAGCTCGTACACACCAACAGCAATCGCCGCCAGGATGACGCCCGCAACCAGCATCGACGGCGCCGAGTGAAACGCCGCGAATTTGTCGAACCGGGCGCCCTGGTCCGCCAGGAAAGCCTCTCGTCCCCGTCCCAACCATCGAATCTCCATAAAGTGGCTGTACACGCCCCGCAATACGCCAAGAAAGAGCACCGCCAGTACTCTCCCTGTTCCAGAAGTCTTCATCGTCTCTCCTGCCTCCATCATAGGAGTCGCAGCTTCCGCACCCCGATCTGAAATGCGCCGCGAACCACGCATCTCACCGCCCCTGAGTGCTCAAACAAAAGCGCCGCCCTTTGCCAGGCGGCGCTCGTCTCTCGTTTCTTCTCAACCAATCTCTACAGCGTCGACTCGATCTCGAATCCCCAGGCCTCGAGCAGCGCCTCAGGAATGTACTTTGAATTCTTGTTGCGACGAGCCCACTCACGGAGCCGGGTCGAACGAATGTACTGGTCCGGGGTCAGTTTGAACTCCTTGACCACTTGCTCGAACGATGTAACGGTCGGAACCACCGGGCCGATCGGCTCCGGCTTACCCCAATTCGGATTTCCACGACGCTTTGCCATCAGTTATTATCCTTTGTCCTTTGTTTCCAGTCCTTTGCACCCGGCCTGGAAGTCCTCTGTATTACAGCCAACATAGTAAATTACGCAACTATGAGCGATATTCATTCTAAGGCATTTACAGCTAGAAAGCAACCCTTGAAGCGTAGTTTTCAACCGCAACGCACGAACCTCGCCGCAGCCCGAGTCGACTTCGACCTTTCCGAGCTCAAGGCTCCGGCTCAACCTCGTGCGTGGGCTCAGCCACTACGCCGAACCGCCCGTCGTTGCGCCGTATCAAAGTCGGCGCATAGGTCCCCAGATATTGTCGCGTCCACCACACCCCCTGCTCCCGCTTCTCCTTCGGCGTGCTGAACCAGTATTGCCAGATCACCGCCCGCACGTACTTCGGCGGAGTTCCGCCAAAGGGATTCCCAGCGAACAGATCCAGCACGTCGCGATGATTCTCCAGCAGCAGTTCCTCGGTCCGCGGAACCAACGGATTCTGTACCCACGACCCCAGCGAGGCGAACCAGAGATTCCAGTCGAACCGCGGCTGATACGGCGCGTAGATGCCCGGCCGCTTGCGCACATCCTGAGGCTTGTGGCGAAACGGATACGCTATCCAGGTCTGCCCGTCGTTGGAACCCTGAAACTCAATCTCGTAGCGGTGTGGTGTCATCACCGCGAACAATCCGTACTGATTCGCGATGCGAAACGGCTCCAGCGCAGCCACCGGCGCCATTGGCAACGGCTCATCCCGCCAGAACATCCTCAAGAGCAGCACCGACGTCGCATAGAACACCCAGGTCAACGCAACCACGCTCACGACCCCGCCCAACAGAGCGAACGGCCGCAGCGAGCGTTCGCCCCGCAGTTCCCTTGCCTCATCCACCATCGCGGGCTCTGGTTCGACGGCCAACCCGCCTTGCCACCGCGCCGGCACAAACCGCCGCAGAAAACCATCGTCCAGCAAGAGCACGGCAAGCACCAGCACCAGGTAGTTCAGAAACGCATAGTTCGCCGTCGCAATGACCCCGATCTGCCACGCCGTCACGATGAAGAAGCACACGATGCGCCAGCGCCCCGGAACCCAGGCCATCCACACCAGCACCAGTTCCATCCCCAGCGTCAGCCCCGCCGTCGCCCGATGGAACCACAACGGCAGATGCTGCACATACCATCCAATCCAGGTGGGCAGCGGCCCATTCTGGTAGTACTCGTACATCGCGGTCAGGTTGCGCCACGTCGGATCGCCGCTGAGCAGTTTGACTGCGCCCGACTCGAAGTAAACCCGGAACCACTCCCACAGCAGCAACAGGATCGCCGCACGTCTCGGCGGCGACGTTGCGCCCCAACCCGGCCAAAGCCCCGGCGGCGCGAGGAAGAGCGAGATTAACCCTGCTTCCAGCAGCATCCCGTCCGACTGGTAGCCCGAGAAATCCTGGGCCGCACTCACGAAGGAAAGGAAGCAGAGTAAGCAAACCACCAGCATCCCGCGCGGCCACACGTTCGCCACCAGCAGCACCGAAGCGATCAGCCCCGCCCACATCAGCGCCATCAGCATGTGGTCGCTGCTCGAAATCCACAGCAGCGAAGGCACCGCCCAGAACCGCATCGCAGCGGCACTGCGGGCGTCCTCCAGCAACTCGACTGCCGGAAGAATCCCATGCGCCCCGATCAGCCCGCGCACCTGGAATACCAGCGCCAGGAACGCCGAAAAATAGATCAACCCCAATGCCCGCAGAAACAGCCACCGCGAAATCAGGCGATCCGCCGCGCCATGTTCCGAATCGAAGAGATAGAAGAAGACGCGTCTGGCCCTGTCCATAACCGCGACCCTTGCCCTGCAGAGTTTCAATTCCGCCCGTGCTGTGCGTGGAAAAGATACTACGCCGCACGCACGCACAAACGAGACTAACCTTGCAGACAGGAATCGCAGGCCGTACGGAACCGGGTATCCATTCGCCCCATGCCCCAAACCTCTGTCGATCCTCGCCACCGCAAAGCCTGCGTCATCGGCTCGGGCCCCAATGGTCTCGCGGCCGCGATCATGCTCGCGCAGGCCGGTCTCGACGTTGAAGTCTTCGAAGCCGAGCGGGAAATCGGCGGCGCCGCCCGCACGCTCGAACTCACGCTACCCGGCTTTCGCCACGACTTTGGTTCGGCGGTCCACCCGTTTGCTGCTGGCTCGCCCTTCTTCAGTTCCCTGCCCCTCGCCGACTACGGCCTCGAGTGGCTCCACTCGCCCGCAACCCTCGCTCACCCGTTCGACGACGGCACCGCCATCACCCTCGACCGCGACCTCAGGGAAGCCGCATCCTCCCTCGGCGAAGACGGACCCGCCTGGCGCCACCTGATGCAACCGCTCGCCACCCGCTGGCCCGATCTCGCCCCCGAGCTTCTTCGGCCAATCCTAGCCTTCCCGAAGCACCCGCTCCTGCTGGCCCGCTTCGGCCTGAACGCGCTTCTCCCCGCCACCACCGTCGCCCGCCGCTTCCGTACCGAGCCCGCCCGCGCCCTCTTCGCCGGCCTCGCCGCCCACTCCTTCATGGCCCTCGACCAACCCCTGACCGCCTCCTTCGGCCTCGTCCTCGGAGCCGTGGCCCACGCGGTTGGATGGCCCATCCCACGCGGCGGCGCGCAGTCTCTCGCCAACGCGCTCGCCGCCCATCTCGCCCACCTCGGCGGCCGCATCACCACCTCTACCCGCATCCACAGCCTCGCCGATCTACCCACCTGCGACCTCACGCTCTGCGACATCACGCCTCGGCAACTCCTCGCGCTCGCCGGTCAATCCGGGCCTAACCGCCTCACCTCCAGGTACCGCAGCCAACTTGCCGCGTACAAATACGGCCCGGCCGCCTTCAAGGTCGACTACGCCCTCTCGCGGCCGATTCCATGGAACGCTCCCGCCTGCCTCCGCGCCGCCACCGTCCACCTCGGAGGCACGCTCACAGAGATCGCCGCATCCGAAGCCGCGATGGCCTCCGGGCAGCATTCAGACAAGCCATTCGTGTTGCTCGCCCAGCCGACGCTGTTCGACGCCACCCGCGCTCCCGCAGGCAAACATATCGCCTGGGCCTACTGCCACGTCCCGAACGGTTCCTCCGAATCCGAAGCCACGCTGGAGCGGCTGGAATCGCAGATTGAGCGCTTCGCCGCCGGATTCCGTTCCACCATCCTCGCTCGCCACGTCTTCTCTCCCGTTGCTCTTGAAGCCATGGACGCCAACCTCGTCGGCGGCGACATCGGCGGAGGCGCCTTCAACCTTCGGCAACTCCTCTTCCGTCCCACGCGCCGCCAGTACCGCACCTCGGCGCCGGACCTCTACCTGTGCTCTTCCTCCACGCCGCCCGGCGGCGGTGTTCACGGAATGTGCGGAGCCAACGCTGCCCGCTTGGCCCTGCGTAGGCTTAGACAATAAAAAAGGGCCGCCGCAAGTTTTGCGACGGCCCAAGCGTCCTTATTGCCCTCAATCCTTACATTCCGTTCTGGTTTCCGTCCGTCGGGTGCAACACACGGAAGCTATTATTGCCCTTCGACCAGACCAGCAGGAGGATGTCCTTGCCTGCCGGAATCGAATGCATCGCGTTCGCGAACTGCTCTGCCGATGCGACCGGCTTGCGGTTCACCTCGAGCACCACGTCGCCCGGCTGCAGACCAGCATCGTCCGCTGGAGAGCCCGGCCGTACGTTCGCGATGGCTGCGCCTTTGACCTCCGCCGGCAGATTCAACTGCTGGCGCACGTCCTGGTTCAGGTCATCGACCGCGAGGCCCAGCTTGCCTGTGTTCTGTTGCGAGCCTGCGCCGGACTCATTGCTCGCAGTCTCCACGCCCGGCTTGTGATACTCGCCAACCTTCACGCTGATCTGCATCGGCGTTCCGTTGCGAAGGATCCCAAGCTGGATGGTTTGTCCCGGCTGGTCCTGGCTCACAGCAACCTGCAGTGCGCTGCCGTCGATGACCTTGTGGCCGTTCAGCTCGTCGATCACGTCGCCGCTCTTGAGGCCCGCGCTAGCAGCCGGAGAGTCCGGAGTCACTTGTGCAACGATCGCGCCGCTCGCTTGCTTCAGGTTGAAGAAGCTCGCGTTCGCCGGAGTCACGTCGTTCATGGCAATGCCGAGATAGCCGTGCTCCACCTTGCCGTGCGCGATTAACGCGGTCGCAACCGACTTTGCCATGTCCGAAGGAATCGCAAACCCGGCGCCCGCGAACGATCCGCTGTCCGAGATGATGAAGGTGTTGATCCCGACCAGTTCGCCGTGGGCATCGACCAGCGCGCCGCCCGAGTTGCCCGGATTGATCGCCGCATCCGTCTGGATAAACCCGCCCGGCTTGCGGGCGTCGTCGCTATACGGATTCTGGCGGTTCACCGCGCTGACGATGCCGCGGGTTACCGAGTCCTGGAAGTATCCAAACGGGCTGCCGAAGGCCAGCACCGTCTGTCCGGGCCGCAGCGTGGACGAGTCGCCCCACTGCAGGAACGGCAGGTCATGTCCGTCGACCTTGATCACCGCCAGATCGGTCAACTTGTCGGTGCCAATCACCTTGGCGTCCATCACCCGGCGATCGTTGAGCGTTACTTTCACGTTCACCGCTCCGTCTACGACGTGGTTGTTGGTCACGATGTAGCCGTCCTGGGAGATGATGATGCCGCTGCCGATTCCGTGCTCCAACGGCTGCTGTTGCTGGGAGCGCCGTCCCTGGCCCTCACCTTGCCCCTGGCCGGATCCGAACTGACCTCCAAACGGCCCGTTCGGCCCAAAGAACTGGGCAAAGCCTGGGGGAAGCTGCTGCTCCTGGCCCTGTTGCTCCTGGCCCTGTTGCGACAACTGCTCCTCCGACCCGCGCGAGGTCACCTGGACGTTTACCACTGCCGGCGAGACGTGCGACGTCACAGCCTCCATTGCGCGATCGAGCGCGGTCAGGGCTGCGACGCTGTTGTCGTCCACTGCGGGCGGAATGCTCGCCGCCCGCATCGAGCTCTCGTGAAACACGAGGCTTACTGCCAGCGCAGTGGTCAACACCAAGCCTGCGCCTACACTCATCGGCTTCCTTGCCATCTTCTTCACCTCATCTACTAATTGATTAGTTACTCTAAACATAACCACACCTCATTCAAAGATTTACGCCGCGTACTTAAAGTTTAAGGATAAGCCAGCCGCCGCGCACAGGCACGGCTGCATAGGGATGAACTTCGTCGGAACTTGCCTGCGGCCGCTGCTCTAGCTCAGGTGCATCGCCAGTCGACGCCGGTGCGTCCGACAACTCCTTCGGCAGCCCAGACGACCGCGCCGTGGTCAGCACCATGCGCGAGCCATCCGCGCCCTGCCACGACGAGGTAACTACCAACCACTCCATCGCGCCAGTTGCGGGCTGTGAGGGCTCTACATCCGAGATTGCCTTGGTGGTGCGGCCTCGCGAGCGGGAATCCGCCGACGTCTGCACCATCCGCACCGTGCCGGCAGCAACGCGGGCTACTGTCTTGGGCTTCGGCTCGGGAGATTGCGTATTCTCGGGGTCAATTGGTTCCCGAGCCAGCAGCAGACTCTCATGTGGAACATTCAGACTTGGTCGCATCCCATTGACAGACAATGGCGCTCTAACCTTGACACTGCGTGCTTCAACCAGGACTGCAGCATCGCCACGAGCGGGTGATCGCTGGTCCGCGCGAGCCACGCGAGGACCGTTCCCGGATGCGAATCCGACGATCTGCGGGCATCGCTCCAGCCCTACGGCTCCAACCAGCAGACCCAGCATTGCGCCGCCGAGCACCAGCCTGGCATGCAGCGGTTTCATCGCATCGCCGCGCCTGAGAATCCGCCGCACCCGGCGTCCAAGCTCCGACTCCCGCCCCAGAGCTCCCAAGGCAAGAGCCAATCCTCGCCGTCCCAACCGATGTTCGGCCAGATTCGTGAGGCAAGCCGCGTACGCCGTTGCCGCGCCAGCCTTGCCGGCGAAACTGCGCAGAACGCGCTCGTCGACGGCCAGTTCCCGCTCGAAGCAGAGGCGCCGTTCGACCCAGGCCAGTGCGGGGTTCAGCGGAAAGACGACCAGCGCGATCTTCTGCAGCAGGTTCATCCAGTCGTCGGCGCGGCCCAGGTGGCCGGTCTCGTGCAGGACGATCTGCTCCAGTTCCGCTGGGGTCAGCTTCTCGAGCAGCCATCCGGGGATCAATATCTTGGGCGAGAAGAAGCCGATCACCGTCGGGCGATCAATCTCGTCCGAGGTGCAAAGGCGAGCGCGGCGCGATCCAACTGCCGGCTCGGCGGCGAAGGCCAGATCGACCGGCGTCGCTCGCTTCCACAGGGCGCGCACGCGGAGCGCGGCTTGAGCCAGCGTGCCGGCGCGCACCAATGATGCGACCAGCCAGACCGCCGCGATTGCCAGGCTCCAACGCGCATCGAGCGTCAGCCAGGGAGTTCCTGTGCTCTTCGACGCGTCAGCCGTGTGCGGCCACAGCGTGGCCATTGGCAGCGCCGTTACGACCAGGAAGACTCCAAACCAGATTGCGAACCGCACGGCCGCCGGCGTCTTCGGGAGCAGATGAAGCCCGAGCCAGACGACGACCGCCAGCAGGATTCCCTGCCATACCGCGGCCATCAGGGCGCTGGTCGCGAGACCGATCATCGTGCGACCTCCCGGCGAGACGCTGAGGTGGGGTTTGTGACAGTCTCGTCGCGGTGGAGGGGTTCGGCCTCATCCGCGGCCCTGGCAATCGCTTCTTTCAGCCGCTGCAACTCGTCCGCATCGATCTCCTCGTCGCCCAGCAGCGACAGCAGGAGCCGCTCCCGGGAGTTGCCGAAGAACCGTTGCATCATGTGGCGAATCTCCGACCGGCTGGCTTCGTGCTCCTCGACGCAGGGGCTATAGAGAAAGGCGCGGCCCTCCTGGCGATGGCGGACGTAACCCTTTTGATCGAGGATGCGGATGGTTGTGAGTACCGAGGTATAGGCCAGCGCCTCGCCCTCGGGCATTGCGGCGACCAGGTCGCTCACGCTCGACTCGCCGCGGGTCCATAAGAGCTTCATCAGCCTTAGTTCGGCTTCGGTGAGGGTAATGGACTTCCTGGGCGGCATCGGCGGTTGAATCTCCTGCGCAGACTCGTCTGCGCTTATCCTTCAGACGAACTACTAAAGAATTAGTTACCAGCGACTGTGGAAAAATTGCACTTTTTTGCGTTTCATTTTGGGCGGTTTGTGCGCAAGATCCCCAAAATCAATAGATTGATCGATGCAAGCCTTGCGAGGAATTCATCCATTCCACTTACAGGCAAAATAAATCCAGACAGATTAAGCTGGCCCGTCGTGCGGATTCTCTCCCGGAGAAACAGAGACACAGTTCAGTATTCGTACGTCCTTTGTATCGACCACCGAGGGCAGGGTCCATGCCCAACCATGCGTGTCGGCCCACACGGCGTCCCAACGTGTGGCCACGAGATAGCTGACCCCCAGACGGCCACATTCGACGCGCGCCGCAGCGGCACTCATCGCCGGGCTGGCGGAGAACAGATGAGCGACGCCTTGACGGATGCCGGGGCACACGGAGGGATCCCCGCCAAACGCCGGCACACAGTCCGGAAGCGCGGTGGCTATCTGCCGGCCTGCCTGCATCATCTGCGTGTAGCGGAAGTAGTCGCTGGGCTGCGCGGTGTTGAACTGGACGACCGCCGATTCAGGGACGAGCGGGGCCATCGCGTCGAAGGCGCGACGCAGCGCCATCGCTTGTTCGGCGAGCCCGGCTGCATTCGGCCTACCCAGTTTGTCCTCGACTGGCAGATACAGCCGCAGCAAGGCAGCCTGATACGCGGTGCCCGCAACGCCGATTCCCGCCATCACCAGCATGGCGATGCGCATCGCCTTCGGCGTCGCACCGAATGCATCTTCGCACCAGGCAACGGCGAGCAGCAACAGGAAGAACTGGGCAATCAGGACGGAACGCATGCCAAAGTCGTTGTTTGCGATCACGGTCGACCGCAGCAGGCTCGACACGATCAACGAAAAGACAGTCAGCGCCAACGCTGCGCGCACCGCTTCATCCAGTCGCGACCGCCGCCTCGCCCGCAGCGCGAGGATCAGGACGAGGGCAAAGAAGCCAAGCTCCAAAGCGTACCCCGGCAGAAGGAGGATGAGACTTGCAATCGCGTCCTCGACCCGCGGGTGCGAACGGGCGAGTTCGGCGAATCGGGGAACGGCTAACAGGCAGTCGGGGTCGATCGTGTGCCGGACGCCAAAGACCAGCAATTGCGACGCGTTGCCGGCAATCGATGCGTCGGGCACCACCCCGGCCGATGCCGCGTTCCCAGTCGAAGCGGCCGCGCGAAGACCCGCAAGATACGGCATCAGGGCCAGCATGGCAATCAGGCCGGCGCCCACGAGAATCGGCGCACGCGGCCTTGATTCCGGCTCGAACCAGAGCGCCCACAACATCCAGGCCATGAGCACCAGGGCGAACGCAATTGCGACCCAGGTGGACAGGCCAAATGCACTGGCAAACGAGAGGCCTGTGACGACGCTGCAACCAATACGCTGTGCCCTGCTGGCGCCCTTGGACATCCAAACCAGCAGGAATCCAAATAGTCCGCAGACCAGCCCGGCGACGTGGTGTGGGACCCAGAGCAGCGAATCCATCCAGGAGGCAACCTGTTGCGGCGACCACCACTCCATATCAGCGTCGGTCGGCAGCCGGAGGATTCCGTTGGCGATCGCCGGCAGAATATCCAGACCGGTGACGCTGAGCAGCGCAAGGGCCACCGCAGTCCGGGGCCACCGCTTGCCGGCGCGGTCAGTGGAGGGGAGAAAATGCCTGCAGTAAAGGGCCACGATTGCCGCCAGTCCGAAGCCTGACCAGGCCACACTGGCGATCATGGCCTGGCGCGCTGTCGTGCGGCCCAGCTTCGCCGCCGCCGCGGTCAGCACATACCAGAAGTAGTAGTAGCGCATGGGCGCCGCGTGTCCCGGCCAGTAGAGCGGATTTGCGGGTGGAACTCCGGTACGGATGACCGAGTCGACAAAGGCCGTGCGGAGCGCGTGATCGAAGATCGTAACACTCAGGTACAGGTGGGTGCCGATGCCGAAGTCCACCAGTTCCAGCACTACAAACACGACCCAGGCTGTGCCGATCCCGGCGCCGATCAAGCGCCGGTTCCCGGCAACAGGATGCGGTTGCTTCCAGACCTCCCAAGCCACGATGGCCACGGATCCGGCCGCGCAGATTGCTGCGAGCCAGCACACCGCGGTCAGCGATGCGAGGCTCGCGAGTTCCACCGAGACGATGGCCATGATGCCAAAGGAGAGCGCGACGCTCCACGCGAGACGCTCGCTCATGAGACGGCGACGGAATCCGAAGAGGTTCGTCCCCCAGGCCAGGCAATATCCGGGCGCGAGCAGCACGGGCGCGAAAGCCACAACGCCTCGAAGGCAGCCGAGGACGTCGCCCCGCGTCAACGCATTGCCGATCAACCGGTTGAACCTCCATTAGCCATTATCGCCGGTCGGAGGCCTGGCGACGGATGTGCGCCTTATAATCCAACGTATGCCCGACAATTCAAGCTCGCTCCGCCAGCCGCCAGGACAGACCTTGCTCTTCGACGCAGATGACACTCTGTGGGAGAACAATATTTACTTCGAGCGCGCGATCTCGTCGTTCATCTCTTACCTCGACCATCGTGTGCATACGCCGGAAGAGGTTCGCGATCATCTGAACCATGTGGAGCGGGCGACGATCAAGAAGCATGGATACGGGCTGAAGAGCTTCCGCAAGTCGCTAATCGCGTGCTTTGAGCAGCTCACGGACAAACCGGTGACGCCGGAGAAACACGCGCGGATTGTGAGCTTCGCGCAGTCGATTGCGGACCAGGAGATTGAACTGCTGCCTGGCGTCCAAGATACGATCGAGGATCTGGCGACGCGACACCGCTGCATCCTGGTGACCAAGGGCGACGACGCGGAGCAGCGCGACAAGCTGCGGCGGTCCGGGCTGGCTCCTCACTTCGTTGCGGTCGAAGTACTGCCGGAAAAGACCGACGCAGCGTATCGCGAGCTTGCCCATCAGCACGAGTGCGATCACGGGCGGACGTGGATGATCGGCAATAGCCCGAAGTCGGACATCAACCCTGCGCTGGCGGCGGGGCTGCATGCGATCTTTATTCCGCATGGATTTACGTGGGTGCTGGAACACGAGGTTGTGAACCAGCCACCGAAGGGCCAGCACCTGCTGGAGCTGGCGTCGTTCGCGGACCTGGCGCAGCACTTCTAGGTTGCGGGTTTATTTGCCGACGTAGTAGCCGTCGCGGGTCTGGATAAAGAAGTCCTTATCCTTGCCCGTGGCCTTGGTAAGCGAAAGGTCGATGCGGTGGTAGCCGTCGGAGGCAGTGTCCTTGTCCGGCGAGTAGCCCAGCCGATACTGCGCGCGAAGTTCTTCGCCGATCTGCTTGTAGATGTCGGCGACGGTGTCTTTCTTGCTAACTTCGAAGAGGCGTCCACCGGTTTCGTCGGCCATACGCTCAAGGATCTTCCTGCCGTCGACCTGACTTTGCTGGGGCTGTCTTCGCTGGCCACCGCCGCCACCGCCGGGATAGCCTCCGCCGCCACCGGGGTACCCCCCGCTGCGCCGCCCGGGAAAACCTATGCCACGCTGCTGGTCGCGATTCTGCTGGGATCCGCCCTCTTTGCCTTTGTAGTAGATCGCGTAGACGATGGTGTCGGTCCGCTGCGCCGCTTCGATGGAGGTCGAGAGAGTCTCCTTGCTTCCGCTGTCGACGCCGTCGGAGAGGATGATCACGGCTTTGCGGCCCTTCTGCTTGCCCATCAACTCGTCGGAGGACAGGAACAGGGCGTCGTAGAGGGTTGTGCCTGCGCCCCGCATCCGCGGACGTCCGGAACGATTGTCCTCGGAGTCGTCCGGGACCGTCACGCTGCCGTCAGGGTTGCCGCCACCACCGCCGCCAGCGCCGCCCGAGCCGGGTGTCCCGAGCTGCTTCAGGCCAGCCTGCAGCTTGGGCTTCGAGCTGGTGACGTCCTGCAGCAGATCCGTCTGGTGCGCGAACTGGACGAGGAAGGCCTTGTCGCGGTCGGCAGGACCGTTCAGCATGTCGTCGAGGAAGGCGGCGCTGGCCTTCTGCTCCTCGTCGATCGCGTCGCGCTGGCTGAGGCTGGTGTCGACCAGCAGGCCGAGGGTCAGCGGAAGGTCTTTGTCGACATTGAAGTAGCGAATGGTCTGGGCCCGATCGTCGACCTTGAGGACGAAGCTGTCCTTGGTCAGATTCTGGACCAGAGCGCCGTGTTTATCGCGGATGACGACGGGAATATTGACCAGCCGGGCATCGACGCTGAGGGTCGGGGCGGTGGCGACCGGCGTCTTGTCGCTGTCGGCCGCCGGGGTGGATGGGGCTGGTTGGGTATTGGCCGCGGGGGTGCGCAGGACGGGGCCCTGGGCGGCGCTCCCGAGCACCAGGAACAGAAGGGCTCCAAACGAGGCAGTGCGAGGTATTGCGTGGATACTCATCACTAGACGATAGACGGGAATTGCGGCGAACAGTTGCGGGGACCTCTTCACATTCCCTAGTTGCCGATGTCGTAGCCGTCCCGGGTCTGGATGGAGAAGTCCTTTGGACTCGAGTTCGCGAGCGACAGATTGATGCGATGGTAGCCTTCTGACCCTGTGTCCTTGTCAGGCGTATAGCCCAGCCGGTATTGGGCCTGCAGCTCTTCGGCAATCTGTTTGTAAATGCTGGCGACGGTGTCTCTCCCGCTCACCTCGAAGAGATGCCCACCGGTCTTGGCCACGAGGTGCTGCAGCGTCTTCTTGGCCTCGGGAAGCGGAATCCCCTGAGGCACTCTGCCCCCGGGACAGCCGCCTGGATAGCCGCCCGGGTAGCCTCCGGGATACCCTCCCGGGTAGCCGCCTGGGTAGCCTCCGGGATATCCGCCAGGGTAGCCGCCGGAGCAATCCATGGGATCAGCCTGGCCCGTATGGAAGCCGCGGTCGGAATTCGGTTCCTTGCCTTTGAAGTAGATGGCGTAGATGACGGTGTCGGCTCGCTGAGCGGCTTCGGCTGCCGAGTCCAGGGACTCTTTGCTGCCCTTGTCGATGCCGTCGGAAAGGACGATCAATGCCTTGCGGCCTTTTTGCTTGCTCATGATTTCGTCGGCGGAGAGGAACAGGGAGTCGTACAACGCGGTGACGACGTTGCGGTCTCCTGCGGACGAGGTATCGTTGGCGTCGGTGACGGAGGCCAGGTTGCGGTTGCCCGAGGAGGTGAGTTGCTTGATGGCCGACTGCAGCTTGGGCTTCGAGTTGGTGACGTCCTGCAGCAGGTCAATCTGTCCGGCAAACTGCACGACAAATGCCTGATTGCCGTTCGCCGCACCAGCCAGCAGGTCGTCGACGAACGCGGAACTGGCTGCGCGTTCCTCGTCGAGGACGTCGCGATGACTCATGCTGGTGTCGACGAGCAGGCCTACCGTCAGCGGAAGATCCTTGTCGATATTGAAGTAGCGGAGGGTCTGGGGACGATCGTCGACCTGCAGGACGAAGCTCTCCTTGGTCAGATTCTGGACCAGGGAGCCATGCTTGTCGCGGACGACGACGGGGATGTTGACCAGGCGGGCATCCATGCTGAGCGTGGTGGTGGTGGCCGCCGGCATCTTGTCACCGTCGGCTGCGGGGGCGGGGGTGCGCGGAGGTGGTGGGGTGTTGGCGGCAGGGGTGCGCAGGACCGGCCCCTGTGCGGCGCTGCCGACGGCCAGAAGCAGCAGCATCCCGAACGAGGCTGCGCGAGACTTTGCGTGGAAAGTCATCATCTGACGATAGACGTTAATTGCGACGAACAGTTGCGCGAACCTCCTCAGATTCCAACAAAACGCGGAATTCGACGGGATTTGCGGGTATTCTGGCTGCATCATGAAACGCGTCGTTTTTGTGTCCTTCACCTTGCTCATGGCTGTTGCCTCCGTCCGCGTGCAGGGGCAGGCTCTCTCGCTGAAACCGAACCTGGGCGACCCGCCGCCGTCGGGATTCAGCAAGATGCTGCCACTATGGACGACGTCCGCGCCGCTGGCGAGAGGGTCGGCGCCGGGCGATGTGCCGAAGCTCTACTACTACCCGGCGACGACGCCCGGGGTGAAATCGGCTGTGATCGTGCTGCCGGGCGGCGGGTATGTCCATGTCGTGAATGAGAAAGAGGGCGCGGTGGAAGGCAAGTGGCTGGCCGCGCATGGAGTAGCGGCGTTCGTGCTGCAGTACCGGCTGTCGCCGTGGTACAAGTACCCGGCTCCGATGCTGGATGGGGCGCGGGCCGTGCGTTATGTGCGCGCCCATGCCGCGGAGTACGGGGTCGATCCGAACAAGATTGGGGTGTGGGGCTTCTCGGCGGGCGGAAACCTGGCCGGCTATCTCGCAACGGAGCCGTTCAAGTTAGACAAGGCAAACACCGATCCGGTGGAGCGTGTGACGGCTCATCCGGACTTCGCGATTTTCTCGTATGCGCGACTCACGATGGATAACTCCGTGCCGCGACCGGGAAACATGGAGTCGCTGGTGGGAGACAACCCGTCGCCGGAGATGCTGGACAAGATCTCCTTCGCGCGGCACGTTACGAGAGAGACCTCGCCAAGCTTTGTTTATGCGACGACTGCGGATCAGACGGTGAATTCGCTGAATGCGACCGCCTATTACGACGCCATGAAGCGCGCGGGGACTCCTGTGGAGCTGCATATTTTCGAACTGGGCCCCCATGGAACCGGCATGGGACAGAATCTAAAGGGCCTTGCCGAACTCGAGGTGTGGCCGACTCTGCTGGAGCACTGGATGCAGTTCCATGGGTGGATGTCTGCGGCGGCGGCGGAGAAATAGGCGTCTCTGCCCCAACACCAAGCCTCATAAATGCGGCATTTGTGACGGGGGGACCATTAGGCCAATCCGTCGCATTGCACGACTGCGGAGCCGAGGCTCGAGGCCGCATCAAACTCGTTACCTGTTAGCAACTTACCCCGTGCTGAAATGGCCCAGAAGTTGTAGGTGGGGACCCCTCTCGGGGAGTTCAATTCTGCCGGCCGGATGCTAGCCTTGCTTGACGCTCGAACCTGAGCAATCCCGACTACTTGAGCACCACCAGCGACGTGGGATTTCCAATCGCGCCGGGGTCATGGAAGGCAGGCAAGTCTTGACGAAGAAACGGGCCAAAGGCTTTCGACGCTCGCGGATCATCCGATTAACAGCGGGACTGGGTGCGCTGGTTCTGTTGTTGTGGAGACTGAAAGGGGGCGGTCAGGCTCTCACATCCCCTGCGGCCAACGCCTTGATCTGGGGCACGACCTTTATGGCAACCATTCTGCTGATCTGGCGGGAGAGGAATCAGACCGTCGCGCATCGCAGAGCCACCGAAGAAGATGCACGCTTTATCGCTGCGGCAGAGACCAGTCCGGACGCCTTCTTCATCTTTGATGCGGTGAGAAACCCGTCGGGCGACATTGTGGATTTTCGCTTCGTCTATGTGAACTCTCACGCGGAAGAGCTGATGAATACCCCGCGCGAACAGCTTCTGAACCAGGACCTGTGCGTACTGTTCCCGGACTATCGGGCGAACGGGCACTTTGACAAATACCGCAAGGTTGTGCTCACGAGTGAGGCGTTGTCTGAGGAGTACTCGATCCCTCGCCCCGACGGCAGCGAAGTCTGGCTACGCCAGCGCGTAAACCGGCTGGGCGACGGCGTGGCCATCCGGGCCAGCGACGCCAGCGACATTCGGGCAAGCGAGGAGCGCTACCAGAGCCTTTCGAACTTCAGCAACTCGGTGTTTGAGAATGCTCCCTTCAGCATTATCGAGACGGACCTGCAAGGCGTCATCCAGGCGATGAACGGCGCGGCCGAGCGGCTGACCGGCTACAAGCGCGTCGAAATGGTGGGCCGGGTCACGATCACCAGTCTGCACGATCCAATCGAGTTGACCCGGCGGACCGACGAAACCGCGCCGCAAGATGAACCGGAGGTCACCGGCTTCGAATTGCTGACGGCCAGGGCCGCGCAGGGAGAGGTCGACGAGCGCGAATGGACCTACGTGCGCCACGACGGTTCGACCCTGCCGGTCCATGTCGCGGTGACGGCAATTCGCGATGGCGCGGGCAAGGTCAGCGGCTTTATCGCGATCGCATCCGACATTACCGAGCGCAAGCAGTTGATGACCTATCTGAACCACATGGCCTCGCATGACCAGTTGACCGGTCTGCCGGGACGCACGCTGCTACGCGAGCGCATCGCCGAAGCGATTGAGAAGGCGATGCTGCATGGGCGCAAGGTTGCTGTGTTCGTGATTGACCTCGATCACTTCAAGCGCATGAACGATTCGCTGGGCCACCGCGCCGGGGACGAGATCATCGTGGGAATGGCCGAACGCATGCGCCAGTCGCTGCGGCGTTCGGACACGCTGGGACGGCTGGGCGGCGACGAGTTCATCGTGGTGATGCCGCACATTGCCAACCTCTCCGACGTGGAACGTTGCGCGAAGCGGCTGGTCGATCGCGTGTCCAGCACGGCGGTGGTCGGCGACATGGAAGTGAACCTGACGGCTTCGGTCGGCGTGTGCGTTTACCCGGATTTTGCGGAGGACGTGGACAGTCTGCTGGAGCGCGCCGACGCGGCAACCTATGCCGCGAAGGGCGCGGGCCGCAATCAGTACCAGGTGTTCTCCGAGGCCATGCTGAAAGAGTCGCAGGATCGGTTGTCGATGGACACGGCGCTGCGTCATGCACTGGTCCGCGAGGAGCTGTTCCTGCACTATCAGCCACTGGTGTCGCTGACGACGGGCCGCGTGATCGGGATGGAGGCGCTGTTGCGCTGGCACCATCCCAAGCTGGGCGTGATTTCGCCGGCGACGTTCATTCCGCTGGCCGAAGAAACTGGGCAGATCGTGGCTATTGGCGAGTGGGCATTGAAGCAATCGTGTCAGCAGGCGAAGATGCTGTGCGATCAGTTGGACATGGATCTTTCGGTGTCCGTCAACCTGTCGCCGAGGCAGTTTGAGCAGGCCAACCTCCTTGGCGTCATCGAAGAGGCGATTGAGGAGAGCGGCCTTCCGGCAAAGAATCTGCAGGTGGAGCTGACCGAGAACACGCTGATGATCAACTCGTCGTCGAACCTCGAGAAGCTGCAGCAGATTCGCAAGCTGGGCGCTCGGGTTGCGATCGACGACTTCGGCACCGGGTTCTGCAGCTTCTCGTATCTGCTGCAATATCCGGTGGACCGGCTGAAGATCGACCAGAGCTTTGTGATGAAGGCTGTGACCGAGCCGAATGCGGCAACCGTGGTAAGGACGATCGTGGCGATGTCGCACCACCTTGGCATCAAGGTAATTGCGGAGGGCGTCGAGACGCCGGAGCACCTCCGGTTCCTGGCCTCGCGGAAGTGCGATGAGGCCCAGGGGTACTACTTCTCGCGCCCGGTGGCCGTTGCAGGCTTCGCGGCGGCAGTGGACGCGATCCATCGGCTGTTCGATGAACGCAAACTGCTGGAGGAGTTGCGGCTCGCGTCTGCCGAGGGTGGTGCGGAGGCTTACGAGAGCGACCAGGACCTCGAACGCCAGGGCTCGCCGTACGGACAGTACCAGGGCAAACAGATCGTGATGTAGTGGACGCGCCTGAGCCGGTCGCTCCAGGATGGCGGGCCTGCGCGAACGCGGTTGTCGCCTGACAGCAAACCCAATTCCTGAATCAACTGCCCCTATGCTTCGGCTGGCCGGGTCACGGGAGGCCGTGATGGGTGTCACGGCGGGTCAGTGCGGGCTTATAACTTCTTAACTGCTTCCGTATCACTTCTTAACCCGTCGCGGGATATTCCCCGGCTATACTCAAGTGTGTCCGTCGCATACCCGGCTGATGCAGCCTTGAACACCGGAAGCGTCCGGGATGATGAAAGCGAGCCCATGAGCCTTTCCGCAACCCTTGAAACCGGCAAGGAACTAGATCACTTCCGCATCGACGCTCCGGTGGCCGAGAGCGGCATGGCGTCCATCTTTCGGGCAACCGATCTACGCGACGGGAAGCGCGTGGCGCTGAAGGTTCCGCACTTTGCGATGGAGGCGGACCCGGCACTCTTCGACCGGTTCGTACGCGAGGAGGCAATCGGGCTGGCTCTTGACCACCCGAACGTGATGCGGATCTATCCGAACGACGACCGCTCCCGGGTCTACATGGTGATGGAGTGGGTGGAAGGCAAGCTGCTGCGCCAGGTGATGTATGAGGCGGGCAAGCTGCCGCCGGAGCGAGCGATCAAGATCACGCTGGGAATCCTGCAGGCGCTGGAGTATATCCACAAGAACGGCGTGGTGCATCGGGATTTGAAGCCGGAGAACATCATGCTGGGCCCGAATGGCGAGATCAAGCTGATCGATTTCGGGATCGCGTCGCAGGCCGGGGCGAAGCGGCTGACCTATGCGGGATTCACGCAGGCGCTGGGCAGTCCGGACTATATCTCGCCAGAGCAGGTGAAGGGCAAGCGGGGAGATGCGCGGTCGGACCTGTATGCGGTGGGTGTGATGCTGTACGAGATGCTGTCGGGCAAGACACCGTTTTCCGGGCCTTCGCCGCTGGCGGTGATGAACGACCGGCTGATGAACCATCCGCTGCCTCCGCGGGAGGCCGAGCCGAGCATCAGTCCGCAGTTGCAGGAGATTCTGTACCGGGCGCTGGAGCGCGAGCCGAAGAACCGTTACCCGTCCGCGCACTCGTTTGCACTGGATCTGGAGCATATGGACCAAGTGGGCGTGGCGGAGCGGTCGGAGCTGACGGACTGGAAGAAGCGGAAGTCCGCGACGACCAAGAAGGCCCTGTATTACGCGGGGCTGGCCCTGATCCCGTTCGCCCTGTTCCTGGTGATGATGCTGCTGGCCCGGCATCGGTAGGAAAAAGCTGGTCTTCCCCAAACGCTGGCAAAATCTTCATGGTTTCTTTATGTCCCCCCCGCTAGGTTGGATATGTACCCCCAACTTAAGAAACCCCTTGCAGGGAGGAGTCCGCACCACTATGACGAAATATAAACTTGAATACATCTGGCTCGACGGCAAAACGCCTGTACCCGGGCTGCGCGGCAAGACTCAAATTAAGTCGTTTGAGAAGCCACCCACCCTTGCCGATCTCCCGCTCTGGGGCTTCGACGGCAGTTCGACAATGCAGGCCGAAGGCAAGAGTTCGGACTGTATTCTGAAGCCCGTAGCGCAGTACTTCGATGCAAGCCGCAAGGACGCGTATATCGTCCTCTGCGAAGTCATGCATCCGGATGGCACGCCTCACTCCACCAACTATCGCGCGACGATTGAGAACGATCCCGACCTTTGGGTTGGACTCGAGCAGGAGTACTTCCTGTATAAGGATGGACGTCCCCTGGGCTTCCCGAAGGACGGCCACCCGACCATTCCGCAGTTCCCGTACTACTGCGGCGTCGGCTACAAGTACATGGGCAACATTGCCCGCCAGATCGTCGAGGAGCACCTCGAACTCTGCCTGGCAGCCGGAATCAATCACGAAGGCATCAACGCCGAAGTGGCGAAGGGCCAGTGGGAGTTCCAGATCTTCGCCAAGGGCTCGACCAAGGCGGCGGATGACGTCTGGACCGCTCGCTACCTGATGATGCGGCTCTGCGAGAAGTACGAGGTGGACATGGAGTTGCACTGCAAGCCGATCAAGGGCGACTGGAACGGCTCCGGCATGCACACCAACTTCTCGACGAAGTATCTGCGCGAGGTTGGCGGCAAGGAGTACTTCGAGGACCTGATGAAGGCGTTCGAGAAGTACATCCCCGAGCACATCGCGGTGTATGGCCCGGACAACCATCTGCGTTTGACCGGCCTGCACGAGACGCAGGCAATCGACAAGTTCAGCTATGGACTGTCGGACCGCGGCGCTTCGATCCGCATGCCGGTGAACTTCATCAAGAACGGATACAAGGGCTACCTGGAAGATCGCCGGCCGAACTCTGAAGGCGATCCCTACCAGATCATCTCGCGCATCCAGCACACAATCCTCACCGTTCGGACGCCTGTAGCGGTTTGATCGCGTAGTGTAATGGGCCCGGTGGTATATCGCCGTAGTCTGAAGGTGTGGGGGAGTGGAGAGCGTCTTTCGCTTTCTGCTTCCCCACACTTTTTTTGACAAAGGTTCCGCTGGGGGAGGTCCGGGGACGAATCTTCATAACATCTTCATGTCTTCGCAGCTAGGTTGAGGAGGTATCCCCGAAATCCTGACCGTGAGTGTAGCGAAGGAGATTCATGTCGACTGAGTACCGCAGCTTTCTGGCTCTTAGCTACGAGGAACTGGAGCAGTTGAACCTGCAGGCCAAATCGGACCGCCTGAACCGGGTGGCGCCTGACCAGATTCGCGAAGCGCGCCTGAAGTACCTGGCGGACGAGAAACACATCAAGGCGGTGACGGTGATGTTCTCCGATCTTGAGGGGCGCATCCATCTGCTGGACTACGACAAGAAGTTTCTGATCAGCAGCTATGACAATCTGACGTTCGACGGCTCGTCCATCCGCGGGTTCACGGCGCAGAAGGAGAGCGACCTGCGCCTGGGGATCGACTGGAGCGCGTTTTACTGGGTGCCGGCCGATGTCTTCGGCTTGGGCAAGGTGCTGGTGTTCGGTACGGTGATCGACAAGGGCGGCGAGCCTTATTCGGGCGATATGCGCGGAGTGCTGAAGCGCTACTCCGACAAGCTGTTCCAGGAGAAGGGCTGGACTCTCAACGCTGCGAACGAGATCGAGGGCTTCCTGTTCCGTGGACTCGACGCGGAGAAAAAGTATCACGAGGCAGGCAAGTTCGAGTATGTCAACACCGGCGGCTACTATCACTCGCTGCCGCTGGATCCGCTGCGCCAGTTCATCGACACCGCGGCGGAGGTGCAGCGCGCCATGGGCTTCGGCAACGAGAAGGATCATCCGGAGGTGGCGCCGAGCCAGTTCGAGATCAACTACAGCTATGGCGAGGTGGTGTCCGCAGCCGACCAGATCCAGCTCTACAAGCTGCTGTGCCGGCAGGTGGCGGCGAACATGGGCTGCACGGCGAGTTTTCTGCCCAAGCCGGTGGTCGGTGTAAACGGCAGCGGCATGCATACCAACATGTCGATCTCCGAGGGCAAGACGAATCTGTTCTGGGATGAGAAGGGCCCGGAGAAGCTCTCGACGTTTGGCTGGGAGTACATCGACCGCATTTTGACCCACGGACTGGACCTGTGCCTGATCATGAACCCGAGCGTCAACGCATACCGCCGGCTGGATCCGCACTACGAGGCGCCGAACCAGTTGAAGGCCTCAGCCACCGACCGCGGCGCCATGGTGCGCGTGCCGATCGGCAACTCGCGGTCCATGCGTGTCGAGGTGCGAGCGGTTGCACCGGACGCGAATCCCTACCTGGTGCTGTATTCGCTCTTCCGTACCGGCATCGATGGCTCGACCTCCAAGGTGGATAACCTGCGTCAGGCTGAGCGCTATCTGCCGGACAACATCTACGACGCGATTGCGGACTTTCGCAGCGCCGACTGGGTCACGACGATTCTCGGCGATGATGTGAAGGGGCGATTCGCGGACCTGAAGCAGGCATCGGCAGACCGCTGCCAGCGCCTGCTGGGGACGTTCGTCAAAGGGCCGGAGGTGCAGTACCACCATGAGGTCTACAACCAGGCTTTGTGGAACCTGTTCTAGCCCTACTGGATCGACTCGTTGCGGACTACGGCTTCCGACACGGCCGGCAACTCGGCAAAGCGATAGCCGACATACGCATCGGTGAGCAGATACTTGGGGTCGGACGGATCGTTCTCGATCTTCTTGCGCAACTGGCGAACGAAAGTGCGGAGGTAATCGACCTCCTGGCGGTAGTCGGGACCCCACACCGAGGTCAGCAGCTTGCCGTAGGTAACCGCACGGCCTGCGTGCGTCATCAGGTAGTACAAGATGTCGTATTCCTTGCGCGTGAGATGAATGGGCTGGCCCGCCTTATGGACGGCGCGGCGCGTTGGAATAACCTGGATCTCTCCAATTGAAAGCGGCGCATCCTCGTTGCGCTCAGGGGCCTGGGCGCGGCGGACGGCCGAACGCATGCGCGCGACGCACTCGCGCACGCTGAACGGCTTGGTGATGTAGTCATCAGCCCCGGATTCGAGCGCCTCGACCTTCTCCTCTTCGCCGTCGACCACGGTCAGCATGAGGATAGGCAAGCGCGGAGCGATAGCGCGCAGACGGATCAGCGTCTTCATGCCCCCCATGCCGGGCATGTTGACGTCCAGCAGCACGACATCGAACTGCTGGCTCTGCACCAGATGCACCGCCTCTTCGCCGCGAGAGGCCTCCGTGGTATGGAATCCCATTTCGCCAAGCGGAGTGCGCAGCGCGCGCCGGATGGAGGGCTCGTCATCCACCAAAAGGACTCGGATCGCTGGATTGGTTGAAGGTGCGGTCAAGGGGTTGCTGCTCCTTGCGGGGCTGTAGGAAGCGACGCATAGAACGTCGTTCCCTTCTCTTTATCGCTGGTGACCCATACATGCCCGCCCTGGGCCTGGGCCGTACGCTTGGCCACAGATAGGCCGATGCCTGTTCCCGGCGCTCGATTGGACGCTGCCGACGACCGATAGTACCGGTCGAAGATGCGCTCGTAATCTGTCACTGGGATCACGGGCCCGAAGCTGTGGACGGAGAAGATGACTTCGGCCGCGTGCTCGGAAACCTGAATGGTCACGGTTGTGCCTGCTATGCCATACTTTGCTGCGTTGTCGACGTACTGGGTCAACAGGGCGACAAGCAGACTGCGGTCGCAGCGGATCGTGAGGTCGTCCCGCGAGAGCTCGACCTTGACCGTGACACTGGATAGCTGGTCACTCAGGCTGGCAACAACGTCCTCGAGCAATGGCGCGATCGCAACCTTCTCGGCATGCGGAGTCATGTCGGTCGCCTGCAGTCGCGCGGTCTTCAATAGGCGGGTGGTCAGCCGGTTGAGGAGGGCGGTCTGCTCCTGAATGAGGGACACCAACCCGGATTGAGACACGGACAGATCCTCCATGGAGCCGAGTCCCTCGCTCGCAGTGGCGATCACCGTGAGGGGCGTCTTGTATGCGTGGGCGAGGCTGTCCAGCACCGTGGTTCGGAGCTGCTCCGCCTGCCGCGCGCTCTCCGTCTTGCTTTCGTTGGCGAAGGAATGGTAGCGGTCGAACGTGATGGCGACGATCGAGGCGATGGCGCTGGCCACCCGTCCGCGCGTCTCTCCGCGCATCATCATCGCGCCGATGGGCAGGTTGCCCATGTGGAGCACGCGGCGGCTTATTCCTGTCTCTGCATCGTCGCTGACGGTCTCAAAGATACAGATATTCTGCAGCAGGTCCTGCACATCGTCGAACCATTCTCCGACTCGATAGACCTCCTGCAGGTCTCCATCGAGGATGGCGACGGACTCAACCTGGAAGATTGACTGCACCAGGGCCGCCAACTGTTGTCCTGGCTTGCGGTTCGTACCCAGCCGGGCCGTCTCCTCGATAAAGGAGCAGAGGCGCTCCGCGTCGGACTGGCTGGGAACCGCGTCGGGAGCGGTAGGCTGCTCGGGTGTTCGCCTCACGGCGGCGCGGGCCATCATCGCCAGAGCCGGAAGCGCCGGCAATCCCGCAGCCAGCAGAACCCCCGCCCAATGCGCGTGGATTCTGGCTGCATAGTCCTGGGCTGGCAGTGCGATCAGAGGTATACCCTCCAGCGGTACAAATCACGAGAAGCAGGTTGGGCTGGCTCCCGCAACGGGAAGAATTGAGGTGGCTTCGAACCACTCGACCTACAGATTGCCATCGGGAAGTCCGACACCGGCCGGCGGGAATCGATCATCTTCGCTCCATGCGGTGGCCGGATGTCTCTGCAGCGAGAGCATATTGGCGATAAATCATCATGGACGGGTCTCCGTGCAGACTTCTTACAACTATGAAAGAAATCGGAGAGAGAGAAGGTTCTCCAGAAGTCAGATGACGCCAGTTAGCCGGAAAAATTTGGACAACTCTTTACCAGAAAATCCATGAACTTTGAAGGGTGTCTTTGCAAAGATTTTACCATCCTCTACCCCCAAATCCCCTTCTATTGCCGCCATCAACGGAATATTTGACGTCATTAGTTTTTCCTTATGAATTCCTTATAACTTCCTTGCGTTCATAGAAGGTATCCGGGAGACAAACATTCCCCGGCGTCTATCTAGGCGCCGAAGAAAAGAGATAGCCAAGGCGCAGATGCCGTGGCGTCTCTCCACAGAGCCGCATAGCAAGTCACTTTCACGGAGGAACAGAAAGAAATGGATCTTAAACCGAACAGCGTGTTGCAAGGTATGGCTGGAGCTATCATGGCCCTCGCCATTGTCGCAGGAGCTCAGACGCCGAGTACCCCAGCCCCCACCCCAACCACTGCTCCAGACTCGACGACTCCTGCAGCCACCCCCGCGGCCGCTCCTGCCGCGCCAGTCTGGAGCGTTGGGACGATGGATCTCAGCGGCTATGTCGACGGCTACTTCAGCTACAACCACAATCGCCCTGTCGGCGAATCCAATAACTTCTACAACTTCGACGATCTCGACCAGTTCAACCTGGAAGCCGCCAAGGTCACGCTGAACCACGATCCCGACCCAGTTGGCGCGCATCTGGACATTCTCTTCGGCCGCACCAATACATTTCTTCATTGCCCGAGTGGCTGCGATCAGACTCTAAACTACATTGAACAGGCCTACCTCAGCGTCAAACCGCCAAAAGCCAAGGGATTTGAGCTCGACTTCGGCCAGTTCGCCACATCGGCTGGACAGGAAGTCATCGAGACGATGAACAACTGGAGCTACTCGCACGGGCTGCTCTTCTCCTGGGCAATTCCCTATTACCACTTCGGACTACGTACCTCGATGCCCGTGACCAAAACCTGGACCGCTGGCGTGCAGGTCGTGAACGGCTGGAACAACGTGACGGACAACAACGGCGGCGTCACCATCGGCCTGACCAGCTCGCTGGTCAAGCCTAAGTACACCTGGAACACCAACTACTACGTCGGCCCCGAGAACACCGCCACTCAGAAGGGCTACCGCAACCTCATTGACACCACCTTGCTGCTTACGCCGAACGCGAAGTTCAACGCATACGTGAACTACGACTATGGGCAGAACCACGCGCCCACCGCAACGCCCCTGGCAGTCCACTCGCCGCACTGGCAGGGCGTCGCCGTCTCGGCACGTGGCCAGGTCACCGCCAACGCCGCTCTGGTTGGCCGCTATGAGCACTTCTACGACAACCAGGGCTTTATGACCGGAACTGGAAATAGCAAGCAGCATATGGACGAGTTCACCGCCACCTATGAGTACAAGTGGCTGGCGGGTCTTCTGCTGCGCGCGGAATACCGGGTCGACTGGTCCGGCAACAAGATCTACAACTACGGCAACGATCCAAGCTACGCGCCGAGTAAGACGAGCCAGAACACCGCGACCATCGGCATGATCGCGTTCTTTGGTCCGAAGCGCTAACTTGCTGAAACCGCGCCCCAGACATTTCCGGGGGCGCGGTCAGCTTCACAAAAAATTCTGGGGCAGAGCGCAAAATCTTTATGAGTTCCCCATAGAACCTTAGGGTAGAATGCCTCAACTCGACCCCAATAACCCTGTATTTCACCCCAAATTCACAACGAGTTAACTAGGAGACCATGTATGGCAGAAGAGAAAACCGCCCCGCAAATGCAGGCCACTCTAGGTCTGACAGGCTTGACCAGCAACGCTATGGCTCTCATTGCGCCAGGTGCCTTCCTCTGGCTTACCTTCTTCATCCAGGCGACCACCGGCGCGACCTCCCCATCCATGTGGATCGGGATCTTCGCGGCCTTGTTGCTCTGTTTGGCGACAGCCGTCTCCTATGCTGAAATCTCGAAGCTGTATCCCGGGACCGGCTCCAGCTACTACTATGCCGAGCAGGCGATGCTGTCCAAGGACGCGTCGTTCAAGTACGCCCGTATCGCCAAGTTCATCGTCGGCTGGGGCTCACACCTGTACTACTGGGTGTACCCGGGCGTGATGGTCGGCGTTACCGGCGTATTCGTCGGCTACGTGGTCGGCTTCTTGTATCCAAACCTGATGAGCGGCTCCAACCCGGGTCCAGTTTTCATGGCCCTGATCGCGGTCATCTTCACGTTCGCGGTGGCATGGATCGCCCAGCGTGGCGCCAACGCCTCCACTGCCGTCAACCTCGCCATCAACACCATTCAAATCTCGGCGCTGGTTCTGTTCAGCGTCCTGGCTATCTCCTATCGCGTCCATCACCCCCAGGGCTCACCGGCGCTCAACTACGACTCCACCTCACTGGCCACCTATACCTACAACTTCGCCACCAAAGCGGATGGCACCATCATCCGCGACTCCAGCGGCAATCCTACTCCGCAGCTCGACGCGGCCGGCAAGCCAGTTCCCTTCACGATCGACTATTCGGCGTATGACTCCACCGGCAAGCTGTTCCAGGCTCATCCTACTGCGGGCTCGGTCGTCTCGATGCACAGCTTCAACTGGATGATGATCCAGGCCACAGTCGCAATTCTGATCCTGGTCGGCTTCGAATCGGTGACATCGATGGGCGGTGAAGCGAAGAACGCCAAACGCGACATCCCCCTTGCCGTTATCTTCTCGCTGCTTATCCAGGGACTGATATGTTATCTCTTCGAATATTTTGCAGCGAATTATTTCCTCAACTCGGGTTACACCATGCAAAGCGCGGCAGGTTCGGCCGCTCCCATCGGCGACATGATGATTATTGTCGGCGATGCCCTGCTCGGACAGGGGCATGGCAAGTACTTCATGCTGGCTGAGGCCGTCACCGTCTTCCTGGCGCTGATCGGAACCACCCTGGCCTGCATGAATACCGGCGCCCGCGTCACCTACGCGATGGGCAAGGACGATGAAGCTCCCGAGCACTTCGGCATGCTTCACGAGAAGACCCTTACCCCTCACCGTGCGGTGCGTACGCTCTCCTACATCACGGCCTTCATCGGTATCCTCGCGGTCTCGTTCGTCTTCGGCGACGCGTCCGCGCCCACCGATGCCACCATTGCTGCCCTGCCCCACGGCATCTTCTCCAGCGTGGGCTACCTCTCGCACGACACCCTGGCCAAGATGCCCAACTCGTTGTTGATGATTACCCTGGTTTCCAACTTCGGGACCTTCATCCTCTACGCGTTGAGCTGCTTCCTGTGCATGGTTGCCTACGCCAAGCGTCCGGACCATAGCCTGATCAAGCACACCTTGATTCCGGGGTTCGGCATTCTCGCCAACGTCGGTTGCATGATGTTCTACCTGATCGGACCGTTCCTCGGTATCGGTACTGCCAAGGAGCCGCTTGGAGCAATTGGAATTGCGGTCGTGTGGGGCGCTTATGGAGCGTTCTACTTCATGAAGTCCTCCAAGGCAAAGGGGAGGGCTGTGCTGCTCACATCCAAAGCCCAGTAGTCGCGGGGTAGGCAAACCATACGCTGTGCATGCAGATGAACACCTGGATTACCGCCTCTCTGGAAGCACCGGAGGGGCGGTTCTCCTTCACCTGCCTGGACAGTCAACCCTTTTTGCAAACAAACCGGCCAACGGGCACGGCGGTGAAGCTCCATGCTGGATGTGGTTTTTGGACAGGCAAGCGATGCCGGCAGAGTGCGCCCGCATAACGAAGACGCCGCCGGGGCATTCACTCCCAGGTCGCGCCAGGAATCGCGATCGCGCGGATGGTTGTTCGCGGTCGCGGACGGCGTCGGTGGATTGGACCTTGGCGAAGTCGCTTCCGCCAAGGCAATCGAAGTCATTACGGGGGGCTTCGCCAAATCATCGGAAGGAGCCTCGCTTCCCAGCTTGCTTCCCAGCCTGATTCAGCAAGCCAACGCGGCGGTGCACGACGAGGGCCTGCAGTCCGAACGGCGCGGGCGACACATGGCGACCACCATCGTTGCCTGCGCTCTGCGGCACGACCAGGCGGTGATTGCCCACGTGGGTGACTCGCGCTGCTACCAGGTGCGCGACGGCAACGCCAACCAACTGACGCGTGACCACACCTGGGTAATGGAGCAGCGCAAGCTCGGCCTGATTACAGCCGCAGAGGCGGAACGCTCGGAGAGCCGCCACGTGCTGACCCGGTCGATTGGCCCGGAGATGTTCGTGACGGTCGATACCAGCAGCGTGTCGCTGAAGCCAGGCGATCACCTTGTGCTGTGCACCGATGGGCTCTACGGAGGGGTGTATCCCGAAGATATCGCGCGGATCGTCTCGCAGAACAAGCCCATCGACCGTATTGCAGCCGAACTGGTGAAGTATGCCGTCGAGGTCGACGGCGCGGACAATGCGACAGCACAGGTGATTCAGATCCGCTCGATTGAGCCGATGGGGATGTACCGCGGACGCCTTTACCCGCTGCCGCTGCAATAGCTCTCTACTTCTTCGGTGGCGTGATGTCGGTGAGCGGAAGGTCCCAGTGCGCGAGCAGTATCTCGAAGCGGCGCTGCTCCTCGCGCTTATAGGTGTCCTGATCCGGGTAGAGTTTACGGATCAGCGCGTCTTCTTCAGGATTTGCGGTGGTGGCGAGCGTCGAGTTCTTGTAGGTGATGGTGACGCGATAGTCCCAGCGCGCGTCCTCCGTCATATGGTTGGCGGGCGTCTCGATCTTCAGCGCGATGATGCGACCGCTCTCGGCGATCTTTCGCAGCAACGGATAGTGATTCTTGAGGAAGAGCTGCAGGAACTCCTGCTGGTGACCCCACTGCGTCTTGTAGTAGTACTCCATCGTGTACGGCTGGTCTGCACCTCCCTGCGGTGGCGCTCCCTGCGCCACGAGTGGGACCGCACAGACTGCCAGTAGAACCAGGATCAGCCACTTTCTCATACGCCCTCCGAAAGGCTCCGTTGCTTCACCTAAGAGTTATATCCCTTCGGCGCGGCTTGTGGTGAGGGCCGCGCAGAGCCGGTCGCGCAGGCGATAGGAAGCATTCCTACTCTAGTCCGGATCTTGGCTCAACTTCTCGTCGAGATACGCCTTCGAGTTTAGCAGCGGGCGCTCCATGCTGCGCACCCACTCCGTCATCTCGGCGCCGCTCTTGCCGGATGCTGCATCGCGGCCGAACTCGTTACGCACGGCCTGCATCTTGGCCTCGACGTCGTCGAGCGCGCTGAGCAGGATCGCCTCCGGCGTCATGGGCAGCTTGGGCGAGCCGAACTCGTACTTGCCGTGATGGCTAAGGATCATGTGCTCGACCAGCACGCGCAGCTTCTCCGGAAAGTCGGGCAGCATCGCAATCTTTTCGCGCAGCATGCCCTGCGCGATGGAGATGTGGCCAATCATCTGACCCTCCAGGGTGTAACTGAAGGTGGTTCCCCAATTCAGCTCGCGTACCTTGCCGATGTCGTGCAGAATGGCGCCGGTGACCAGCAGGTCTCCATCCACTTCAGGATAAAAAGGAACGACGGCGCGGCAGACTCGCACCAGCGTCAGCACATGTTCGAGCAGGCCGCCTATCCACGCGTGGTGCAACACCTTCGCAGCGGGGGCTTCGCGATACGCCGGGCCGATCGCAGGGTCGTCGAGGAACGCCAAGACGAGGCGGCGCAGGTCAGGATTCGCGAAGGCATCCACGTAGCTGCGCAACTCGGTCCACATCTCGCCGATGTCGAACTTTGTGGTGGGCACAAAGTCTGCGGTGTCTACTTCGGAGGCCGCGGCCAGGCGCATCTTCGTCAGTGTGATCTGATACTTGCCTTGATACTTCGCGACCTGCCCCTGCACCTTGACGTAGCAGCCCTCGGAGCAGTTGGAGATCGAAGAGGCGATGTCGTCCCACATGCGAGCTTCCATCGACCCCGTCTTATCGCTCACGGTGAGCGCGAGATATTGCCCGCCGCCGGTCTTCTTGTCCCGCACCGACAGCGTCGAGATGGCGAAGAACGTCGTCACGGTCGCGCCGTCGAACTTTGCGGCGTCCGCTATAAAGAAATCTTTCATGCTGGCAAGCATACGTCGTGCTGGCGATTCGCAGCCAGAGACGTGGTAGCAAAAGCCCCGTTCGCAGTGACGCGAAGAGGCAATTGATCGAGGAGACTTTGGGTAAACGAACTCTGCATGTGAACTAGGGCTGCGTGGTGGGCGACGGTGTCACCGGCGGAAGCGTCGACGGATCGGGTGGCGGCGTGACCGTGGGCTCGCCGTTGTCGCGCACGCTCTTCGGCGGAATCGGCGTCGCCTCGGGCTTAGGAGCCGGCGGAGCAGGCGGTTTCTCCTGGATGCGCTCCTTGGGTGCGCCCTTTACCTTCTTCGCCTTCTTCTTGGTGGCGGTATCTCCGCTGAGACCGAGCGCGTCGCTCTGCGTCTTCTGCGTTGCCTTATCCTCCGCGGTCAAGGGAGCCGGAGTTGCCGCAATCTTCTGCTTCACCTTGGCCACTTTTGCCGCAGCTTTCACCTTGGCTTCAATCGGCGCTCGGTCGCTGAAGCGGGTCTTGCCGTGCGCGGGGGCATGGGGTGCGAGCGGGTCAGAGTCGGACGACACACTGGCCGTCTCGTTGTTCGACGCCATCGCTGCTCCCGGAGCCGGCGAGGACAGGGCGCTGGCGGTCGCTCCTGCACCCTGGTCGGCGCCTGCGGTCAGCGTCTCCTCCGGCGCGGCCGGCAGCGAGTTTCGCGGTGCCTGGCCGAAGCGAATCTTCTCGCGCTTCACCTTTTTGGGCTTTTTGCCCGTCGCAACGCTGACTGTTTTTCCGGCGGCATTCGTGGTGGTAGCCGTTACGGCCGGCGCGACAGTGGCGGCTGCAGTCGCAGGCTTGGCGGCCGTTGTTGTCGTGGGACGAACGAGGCGCGCTTTGTCAGTCTTTTTCTTCTTCTCCGGCAGCGGCGTCGCCGAGGCGAATACTTCCTTGGTCTGCCGCGGGCTCGCACCCGTATCGACGAACCCTGGAGCGATGTCGATGTAGGCCTTCTCGCGCAGGTCGGTCAGGTAGGCACGCAGCGCGGGCTGGATGGCCGCCTCGTAGATTGCCTCCTGCACCTGAGATTCCACCGCGCTGAGCGGCGGGACTCCTGGCGCATTGTGTTCCGTTACCTTCAGCACCACGAAACCCTGCCTGGTGCGAATGGGCGAGGTGGATTCGCCCGGCTTGAGCGTGAAGGTTTGGTCCTCCAGCACCTTCGCCATCGCGCCGCGCTTGAACTCGCCGAGATCCCCGCCCTTATCCGCGGTCTGGCCGCCGGAATACTGTTTGGCGAGATCCTCAAACTTGGCGCCGGCCTTCAGCTTCTCGACTACCTCGGCGGCTTTGGCCTGCGCCTGGGCGACCTGCGCATCAGTCGGTTCATCCGGCGTGGGAATCAGGATCTCGCTTAGCCGGACCTGCTCCGGCGCTTCGAATTCCTGCTTATGCGCGTCGTAGTAGGCCTGCTCCTGCTTGGAGGTCAGGGTTAGTTTGCGGCCGACCTCGTCGCGAACGACTTCCTGAGTGATGATGCTGTTCTTGATGTTCGACTTGAAATCCTCAACCGAAACGCCGGACTCGCGCACGGCTTTATCGAGGTCTTCCATGGTGTCGAACTTATTCTGCTTGCGAATATCGTCCAGCCGCCGGATCACCTCTGCGTCGGCGTTAATGTCGAGTTCCTTGCCGCGCGAGAGCAGGAGTTGCTGGTCGATCATGTCGCGCAGCAGGTCCTTCTGACGCTGTTCGATCTCGGCCGGGGTCGCGTTCGACCGCTGCGCCTCATCGATCAATTGCTGCTGGGAGCGTGCGTAGTCGCTGCTGTCGATGATCTGATCGTTCACGCGGACGATCGGGAATTCCACCACCGTTGCGTTCGGTGTGATTGCCGATGGCGCCGGTACGGAGAGAGGATGGGGAGTCGGCGCCTCGATGGGACTCTGATACTTCGGCACCGCGATCTGGCCGGAAGCTGCACTCGCAACCCCGACCGCGACCGCCAGCAGCAGGGACGGCACTCGAATTCCACCCAAAATCCGCCGCAGCGCGGCCTTGACCAACCTGGTTTGCATCGTGTCCACAGAATTCGGTTTCAAAAATCTCAAAAGGTCTCTCTCTCGCTTCCATTGCCGAAAGCCGGCAATCTGCCCTAAAACCAGCACTGCGCCCGTTCTGCCGGCCGTCCTCTGGTAGTTTGGACTCACCTTGGGGGCTGCCCGATATCCGGCGAGTCCTATTCTATCTGTCGCGCGGCGTGTGCACCAATTCCTGAAGGGGTACATTCTGGAAATGGCTCCGAATCTTTCGATGTCGCCGGATTTGGGGGGTCCGGGACGAGCCGCCCTGTATTCCCCAAATCCGGTGCAACGCTCACATCCCAGTGATATACTCGTCCAAGGCTGGAGTGGATGTTCCACTGGGTAAACCGGCAAACCGCTGGCCGGAAGCACGAGTCCTTACGCACTCCCTTCGAGGTAATCCAAGCAGATGGCCCCCCGCACTCGCCGCGCACTGATCTCCGTTTCCCTGTTTCTCGCCACCTGTGCCGTTGTCGGCTCATTCATCAGCGAGAAAGTCGCGGCGCAGTCCGCCTCCGATGAGTCCACGCTGCGTGACTCGCTGCACGAGTTCACGGACGTCTACTCCCTCGTCGAGCAGAACTACGCGGAGCCGCTCAACCAGGACAAGACCGACAAGGCTATCTACGACGGAGCCATCCCGGGCATGCTTCACGTGCTCGATCCACACTCGAATTTCTACGATCCCAAAGCCTTCGCGCAGATGCGTGAAGACCAGCACGGCAAGTACTACGGCGTTGGCATGTCCATCCAGCCGCAGCCGGACAAGGCTGGCGTGGTGCACATTGTGGTACTCGCTCCGTTTGAGGGCACGCCAGCCTACAAAGCGGGCATCCGGCCGGGAGACGTGATTGAGTCGGTCGATGGCAAGCCCACGGACGGGCTTGACTCCGCTGCGGTGGCCACAATGCTCAAGGGGCCCAAGGGCACGCACGTGAGCGTCGTAATGTCGCGTGAAGGCAAGGATGGGCCGCTGACGTTCGACCTGGTGCGCGATGAGATTCCGCGCTACTCGGTCGACCTGTCGTTTATGCTCAAGCCGGGCGTCGGCTACATCCACGTCACCAACTTTATGGAGACGACCAGCCGCGAAGTGGGCGACGCGCTGGACAAGTTCCAGGCCGCCAACGGCAATCTGCATGGCCTGATCATCGACCTGCGCGGCAATCCGGGCGGACTGCTGAACGAAGCCGTGAATATGTCCGACAAGTTCCTGCAGAAGGGCCAGATCGTCGTCTCGCAGCGCGGACGCGCCTTCCCCGACCAGATCTATCGCGCGGCGCATGGTGAGGACGGCAAGGACAAGTACCCCATCGTCGTCATCGTGAATCGCAACACGGCGTCGGCTGCCGAGATTGTCTCCGGCGCGCTGCAGGATCACGATCGCGCGTTGATCGTCGGCGAGACCACTTTTGGCAAGGGCCTGGTACAGACGGTCTTCCAGATCTCTGAGAACACCGGCCTCGCGCTGACCACCTATCACTACTACACGCCATCGGGCCGGCTGATTCAGCGCTCGTATGACGGCGTCTCGCTCTACGACTACTACTACGTGCGCGACGACGCCAAGAAGGCGGACAAGTCCAATCTCGAAGTGAAGCTGACGGACTCGGGCCGCACGGTGTACGGCGGTGGAGGCATCACCCCGGACGAGAAGATCGACGTACCGCTGTCGAACCGCTTCCAGGGGTCGATGATTCAGCACTATGCCTTCTTCGACTTCTCTAAGCACTACCTCGCCACTCACACGGTGACGAGGGACTTTGTCGTCGACGATGCGATCATGAAACAGTACAAAGACTTTCTGAAGGCGAATCAGGTGGACTACACCGACGCCGACATGAACGCCAATCTGGACTGGGTCAAGTCGAACATCAAGGCGGAGCTCTTCACGTCGCAGTTCGGGCAGTTGGAAGGTCTCAAGGTGCGCGCTCAGGCGGACCCGGAGATCAACAAGGCGGCGACGTTCCTGCCCGAGGCGATGGCGCTGGAAGACCGGGACAAGTCACAGCAGAAGACGGCAAGCCTGGTCCACTGAGGCTCGCAGCACCGAACCGCACGTAACCTGATTCCGAAGTCTATTGGGTGGGAGACAACAGGAATGTTGTTGCCGCTGCCCGCTTCTCCCTATTAAGCCTGCGAGGGCCGTTGGCGCACACCAACTTGCTGTCGCTGGTGCACTATCGCGCCACGGGGCCGACTGCCTATGAACCAGGTCTCAGGTTCTCCGTCGATCTCCTGAATGCAAGCAGTCAATCAGTTTCCTTGCGGCACCAGGATATCCGTTACGGTGTAGGCAGGCACAGTCACTGTAAACGTGGGGCCAAGCCCCGTGATCTCCGACTGCGTCACCGGGACTCCGGCCTTCTGCTGCTGCATGCCGTAATCGATGCGGCGTCCCTTGGGGCCAACACTACCGCCAGTGATCTGTACGGTCACGGTGACTTCGTTTTTGGGATCCTCATTGACGAGCATCAGGCCGACGACGCCGTCGCGGCGGCGCGTCGCGTGAACAGCCACCGTGGAAGAACTCGAATCCGCCTTGACAAAGACATCGCCGGGATTGCGCGCCACGATATGTAGCATCTGAAGGCCCTCGAAGGCCGGACCAAACTTTTTGCCATCGGGTGTAAACATGCTGTCGCCATGCATCTCACTCCAAGCGACACTTTCCGCCCCTGCCTCGACCAGCACCGCATAGGTGTCCGCAACCCACAACGCCGGGAAGACCGGATGATCCATGTGTACCGAGTTGGGCAGATTGGCCGAGGAGAAGGCGATGCGCGGCATATGCCCGGCCGGGCAGTCGTGCTTGTAGAGTTCGATCAAAGGGTTGATAACGTCGCCGATCCGACCGCGTGTGGACGCTAGCAGGTCGGCCTCGTTCAACGTCGTCCAATCCGGCGGCATCAAGGAGTTCGGCTGGAAATCGACCGTCACAAAATCAATGGACTGGCAGCCGGCACGCAGTACCTTGTCGTTCCAGTCCTTGATCCACATCTTCTTGTTCCAATCCCAGTCGGAGGGATGGCCGTCCGGCGTGGCCAGGGAAGCGCCAACACGGATGGACGGATCGACCGCCTTCATGGCCGTCACATAAGCGGCCACGCGGGCGCCGTAGAACGATGGGGAGAGGTTAGGATTCTTCTCTAGATGGGCGTAGTCCTTCGCCTTCGCTGGCGCAGGTCCGTGCAAATCGGGAGTTCCGGTGTGATCGCTGCCGTAATAGCCGTTATTGAAAACCTGGTCGCCGATCTGCCACTGCACGATGCCAAAGGGCGTCGGATGACCGATGCGCAGGAAGTTCAGACCATCGTCGGATGCCTGCGGCTGCTGACCGCGAAGCGAAGCCCAATAGCCGATCGTTCTCCAATCTTCTCCATCCTTCTCCTTGGGGACGGACCGCGTGTCGTTGGGATCGCCGTTTGTATACGCAACCCAGGCTGCCGCCTCACCGGCATCGCCGCCCCGCGAGCCATCCAGGCTGGAACCGTAGTTCACCACAATCAGCGCGGTTCCATACCTCTCCAGATTCTTTGCCAGGTTGCCGAAATTGTTTTCCTGCGGCACCCAGGGCTGGTCGAATCCCTGGTATTTGGTAAGCGAGTTCCTCGACCAGTGGTAGAGATCGGCCACCCCATGCCCGCCCGGAAATCGTAGCACTGTGACGCCCGCCAGACGCGTATAGGCCGCTGAAGCCGGCCTGAAGGCATCCCCGTCCTGCATCGGCGCCGGTAAGGCCATCGACGTGTTGGTGAGCACATTGACGGGCTTGTCCAGTGCGATCGTCACCTTGGGACCAGCCGCGTTTGCCCTAATCCCCACAGTGCAAAGGAGCACCCCGGCCAAGACCGCTGACAGAAGCCTCCACAAGCGCATATTGGGAGGGGGAACTTGGCAGGGCCGATCCGACAAGTACGGGATTGCGATTGGATGGTCAAACCTCATGTGAAATCCGGCTCCTTTCGAAACGCCGGATTTCCTTTGCAGGTACCGGTGCGAACTGTGGACGGCATTTCCCGGGATGCCGGGAACGCCTTCGGCGCCAGGAAAACCGATTACGGAATCAGATCGGCTTCCAGCGGACCCAGAAGTACCCTTTCCATTGATTGCAGGCGCAATTGCTCAGAATGCCGTTCTTGCTGCCGTCGATGGGAATCGACCTCTCCTGCCCGGTCGTGTTCACATAGTACGTGCGGCCGTCGACGACTCGCGCGAAGACTCCTCCCGGCGTCCGGAGTCCCGGCAACGGTGGCCCGACATCGGAGAGCACCAAGCCACCTACTTCTACACGCCAGCAACTCCGGTCGGTGACGGCTCCTGTATCTTGCCGACCAGCGACCGGGCAAGAATTCCGATAGCGGAAAACCAGACAAATTCAACCGAGGAAAACACTACGAGCGCGATTGGACGCCGCGCAATCGTTAATCATGCACCAAATTGCTAAATCGATAAGATGGGAATAACTATCCGTGTTTTCAATACATTTAACATCGTGTAACATGGGAAGGCGGCCGGGTTTGGCGGATCGAACTCGAGAAAGAAAACAAAGTTTTTGCGTCCTGCCCGCCCACTTACGATTAAGCTGGTCTTTTCGGATGCCAATCTATGCCGGAACCCTCCCCTTCAAAACTGATTGAGTCAGAGCGCGCGGAATGGGAAGCCGTCCTCGCGGCGCTCACCCGAACTCCCAGACTCGAGAAGCTTCTGCGGTATCTTGGAGAGCTTTACTTCCAAAACAGAATCAGTGAGATCACTGAGTTTCAAATCGCCATCGAGGTCTTCGGCCGCTCAGAGAAGCTCTTCGATGCCTCCAGGGACTCCATTGCGCGCGTCGAAGCCTATCGACTGCGGAAGAGGCTGAAGGAGTTCTACGAGGCAGATGGCAAAGATCACAGCACTGCGATCTCGATCCCGGCTGGAAGCTATGTACCATCCTTTATCCATCGGGAAGGATCGGAAGCGCTTCGTCCGGTGGCTGCCAAGGAGTCCGATTCCGGGTCGCATGAAGCTGCATCTGCCCAGGTAATTAGTGGGATTGGAGCCAAGGAGAACGCCGAAGCCTCACATAGAGAACCGGCGGCTCAGGCTGCCGGGCACAGATCTGGCAAACGCATGCTGCTGTACACTTTGGCGATTGCGGTTCTTCTGCTTTTTGTTTCCGCCGCACTGTTCCGCGTTCGGCATTGGGCTTCGTCGAATCTGTTATCGAGCACGAATGCCACGCCTTCACAAAATGCGTCTGCCGCAATCGCACGGGCGAATCCGGCCCCCATTCCCCTTCGGTTGCTCGCGGGATACGATGGAACCCCGAGGATTGACAGCGCCGGGGCTTATTGGGAGGCGGATCGCTATTTTCTAGGGGGCATAGCTCGAACGCGTCCGGATCAGACCATCAGCCAGACCAGTGATCCCATGCTCTTCGAGCACTGGCGGCAAGACGACACCACCTACAACATCCCCCTCCCGCCGGGACCATACGAACTACATCTGTTCTTTGTAGCCTCCCCGGTGGAGGACACCAGCCAGGCGTTCTTCAATGTAAACGTCAATGGCAAGCCGCTTCTGAAAGACTTCAACATCAGTTCCGATGCGCTCGGAACCAATATTGCCGACGAACGCGTCTTTAGAGACATCTATCCCGACACCGACGGTTATCTCCATCTGGCATTTCTTGCGGGTCGGTCCTCGCCGTCGGTCAACGCCATTGAGATCCTTCCTGGATTGCCCCACAGCCAGATTCCAATTCGCCTGGCCATGCAGCGATCCGCCGTCACCGACAGCAATGGAAACGTCTGGCATCCGGACAACTACTTCCAAAGCGGCTTGCTCTCCAATCTTCCCCAACGCGTCGGCGGCACTTCAGATCCCAGCCTGTATGTACTGGAGCGTTACGGTCACTTCACATATTCGATCCCAGTCGACACGCGCGACCGTTACACCCTCGTGCTCCACTTCGCCGAGTTATATTGGGACCAGGACGGCGCTGGCCGCCGGCGTTTCCGTATCCTCTGCAACGGATCAACGTTGCTCGACGATTTTGACATCTTCAAAGAAGTGGGGAGTCTGCGCGCCTTGACGAAGACCTTCAATCACCTGCGGCCTTCCCCCGAGGGGAAACTCGATCTCACCTTCGACCCGATCGAGAACTACGCAACCGTCTCGGCCATCGAAGTCATCGACGAATCGCAGTGACGTTGCGTCCCGAAGGGCAGGCACGGGTGGCAAGAACCCATGTCCTGATTTCAGCGTGACGACACCCTCTCCATGGTGCGGTGTGCGCCATGGAGAGGGTGCAGGTCTGCGAATCTAGTACGAGGTTGCCGTAAAGGTGACGGATGCCCCACCCAATGCGAACTGATCGTGCGCGGTGACCGTCACGGTTCCCTTCGTCGAAGGCAGCGTCAGAGTAACCGAGGCGATGCCGGAGGAGTTGGTGGTGGCAATCACGCTGGTCCCGCTGGTTGTGCCGTTGGAGAGCGTACCGGCCGAGGTGGTGAACAGAATGCTTGCACCCGTGGTCGTGAAGCCGGACGGAGCCGAACTCAGTGTGACGTTCAGCGACTGCGCAAGAGCCGTTCCCGCGCTGCCCGATTGGCTATTGCCGCTGGTGACAGCGAGCGTGGCGGCGGGCTTGCCCACCACGATCCAGCCGCCCTCTGTCTGAGTGGAAGTGCCGTCGTTGCCGGTGACGGTGTAGTGGCAGAAGCCGGTGGTGCTGCCGGGGTTGACGGTGATGGTGGCCGGCGTGGTGGGAGTGATGGTGGCGTTGGTCAGAGTGAGCGAACCACTGCACGCTGTTGTGCCCTCGAAGGCATCGAAGACCGCCGAGCTCAGCGTCACATTGGCCGTGCCGCTCATGATCCTCGGATTCAGAATCCCTGTGCCCGAGGCCGGAATCATCAGGTCGTCCGGATTCAGATACCACTCCGAAGCGGGCTTGGAAGGCTGGCTTCCACTGACCACGAGCAGGGTGATGGTGTAGGGCGCGAATGCCTGCGTCGCACTCCAGGTAGCAGAGGAGGAAGCAACGATGGAACTGGGATTGGTCGATCCTACCGTGTACGCCGTGTACGTGCTGGCGTTGAAGCCGGCCAGGTTGAACGTGACATTAGCAGTGTTGCCCGGATCCTTGTTCAAAACCATGATCGTCATCGTCGTGCCGGTCGCATCCAAGGCAGCGTAGCTGACGAACAGGTCGGGACTGGTGACGCTCTGGTCCGAAACAGAGAGCGTCCCAAAGCCGTGCTTCGCCCCGTCGTAGTTGGTCCACAGCTTGAAGGATTGGTAGTTGGGATGGGGCTGATTGGTGTTGGTGTCGGTTGAGCTCGGCCCGCCCCAGCGAGTAGAGAAGCTCAGACCTTCGCGACCCATAACGCCGTAGGCATCGGCGTCGGAGAGCGCAGTGGCGAACTCCCACTCATTGAAGAACGATTCCCACTCGGTGAACGAGAGCGGTGTTCCCGGATAGATGGCGTTCACCAGAGCCTTCATACGGGGGATGATGAAGGTTACCGCGCGATTGGGTTGCGTTGTCGTAATCCAATCCGCATCGTCCCCGGCGTTGTAATACGTCGGGTCCCAATAGGTGCGGACGTACTTGTTCGTTTCGGTGCGCAGTTGCGGGTTTGTGTAGCCGGTGGTGTCGATGTTGTCGCCAAAATAGGCGTGGATGTCGAAGACGTCCAGGGTACGTGCTCCGTTGATCTGGTCCAGCCAATTGATCTGGTTCAGCCACCAGGGCGCGAAGTCAACGCCCGCATGTGCGCCCTTGCCGTCGGAACCGCCCGCCATCCAGAGGTAGCTGTAGCAGCAGGTGACGGGGCCGAAACGAACCGCGTTCGGATCCCAGCTCTTCAGAGCGGCGCCTTCCGTCTCAAAGAGATTCGATAATTCGGTGTAGCCTGGGTGGATGGGATGAATGTCCCTGTGCGAGCCATCCCAGATCTCTGGCTCGTTGTCCATGTCGTAGAAGTGGCAACTGGCGATCGGCGTATAGGGGACGTTGCAGACGCCGTTGCCAAAGGCCACGGAGAGGGCCTGCGCCCAGGTCTGGCGGTCGACGCAGGTGGTGCCGTCAACGGTTCCCGCCGGGCAGTTGCTGGGGGTGTCGACCAGTGGATAGTATGCATCCGCCGGATTGTTGACTACAAGCGTTGAGCAGTCCGGTTTTATGCCGTTGCCCACATCTGAATTACCGGGTTGGGTCTGGCATTGCTGGCCGTACTTTTGCACGGAAAAGCTGTAGCCGGAGCTCTTGGCCACCCACCCGAGCATGGGCATGGTGGTCAGCTCCTGACCGCCGGACGCCTTGGTGAAACTCGTGAACTGAACCGAGTCGACGTTGCCGAGGGAGTAAGACTCGAACCAATAGTCACTGCCCGTATTGTAGGTGTGCAGGATCCAGTTGTAATCCGAAGCCTCGTTGCCTCCAAAGCGCACCAACGCCGGCGACAGGGCGGTAACATCGCTTTCCGTCAGGCTGTTGATGCCGTAGATGTACGGGCTGATCAGGTGGCGGTTGGCCAGTGTGTTGATGGTGACAGCCACGCTGGTGCTGCCGGGTGCGGAGATGGTGATCGCTTTGGTGCCCGTGGCGGAGGCGAACTTCGACGAACTGCCGGAGTCCGGGGTGTAGGTGACGGTGAGCGTATCGGTGCCCTGCGCCAGCGAGCCGGGCTGAATATAGAAGGTCGCCGAACCGTTGTTCAGACTCGTCGCGACAGAGGTAAAGCTTCCGCTGGAGAGGGTCACGCTTCCGGTGGGGGTTCCACCGCTGCCGGCTACGGCGGTGGTTACAATCAGGTTCTGCGCGTAGGCATGGGTGGTCTCTTCGGGCGTGACCGTGACGGTCGGCATGGCCAGGCCTTGAGTCACCGTGACATTTGCCGAACCCGAGGCGCTGTTGTAGGCCGATGAACTGGACGAGTCGGGCGTGTATTTAGCGGTCAGGGTATCGGAGCCCACGGCGAGCGATCCGGCAGGGATCGTGACCGTTGCCGAGCCTGAGCTGAGCGTCGCCGCAGACGAGGTATAGCTGCCGCTCGTTAGAACCACCGACCCCGTGGGCGTGCCGCCAGTGCCCGCAACGGCAACCGTAACGCCCAGGCTTTGCGCCATCGTAATGCTCCCCGACGCCGGCGTAACGGTCACCACCGGGGTGGTCGGATTTTGGTTGTTCCCCCCGCCGCCATTGCCTCCGTTGCCTCCAGCACCGCTGCATGCCCCGCACGACCAGATAATTGTGGAAAGAAAACAAAGAAGAAGAAACTTGCTGAATCGATTCATGCACGCAATCCTTTGGCAATACCTGTAACTGTTCAATATCCTGAAACAAAAGCTGTTATGCCGCTGTGAGGTGGTCTTTGGATTTCGGCGCCCGGCTGATTCAAAGCGCGGCTTGGACGCTCGGAGACACCGCTGGCTACTGCAGACTGCAAAGACCGAAAAACCAAATTCATAGAGAGCCGTCCAACTACCTTTCGCAATCTGTCCGGATGGCCTCATCCGGACGACGACTCTCCTTGTGGGTCGCAGTCATCCGACACAAAACGATTTCTGAGGCCCATGTCGAGTCTCTCTGTTGGGGGCGTTCCCCACACGGACCTAGACCGAAGTAAATAATCTACGTGCGGCATGTGACGGCACGCAATGGTTAATGATGTACGAAATTGTTCAAACGAACTTGAAGCAGTTTAGTGTTTGTTCTCATAACGTTACGATAGATGTAACATGTACGAGAGACTGCGGCAACGGATGTACACTTGCGTTTCCTTCGCACGACCCAGCGCCAATCTCCAGAGACCGCCTTCCTCACTTAAACCCCGGCCCGTATTTTCGGTCGCAGCTTTGACCAAGACTCGGACCTGACTCACGCGAAGCCCGGCCGAATACTTTCCTATTGTCTTGTTGTCTTGAGGGGGTTCGCCTGGGTGAGGCGACTCCCTATGTCAACGTCACCTGACACGCTCGATTTACTCACCTTGGCTGATATGGCAGAGCTACGTCGTTGTTCCAAGGCACATCTGCAAAGCGGTGTCCGGACGCCCGCCATTCCCCGCGTGTCCCTTGGCCCCGCAAGCTCATACGCAGAGAGACCCCTGCGGCTGTGGACTGAGAACAATGAGCGATATCGATATTGCCAGTCGGGTTCCGGTAACACGCATGACGAGAATCTGTGCACAAGAGTCGGCACCAAAATGGGGAATCGGTCAGGAAGAAGCGTGGTCGCTGAGTCGCGACGCGGCGGTCGATCATCTCCAGAAGAGTCGCGTGATCGGTCCGGTAGTTATAAACCGCTGATTCTTATGGAGCGGGAGACCGGGATCGAACCGGCGACATTCAGCTTGGGAAGCTGACGTTCTACCACTGAACTACTCCCGCTCAAGCCGTAATTATACCCCGCAAAATCAGACTCATTGAAGTGCCATTCGATTCCGCCCACAGCTCTCGCGAAAAGAGACTTTGCCTGTGCCGACAGCCACTCGCCAATGCCGCCTCAGCCAGATCATAGTTTGCCAGGCGGCCGGATCACCCCGCCTTAGGCGAAGCTGAACCCGCTGCGCGCCAGCGGAAGCGTGCGAATTCTCTTCCCCGTAGCCGCAAACACCGCATTCGCAATCGCCGGCAGAACCGGCGGCAGCGCCGGCTCGCCCAGCCCGGTTGGAGGAAACTCCGACAGTCGCCAGAACAGTTCGATCTGCGGCGCCTGCCGGATGCGGAGGAATGGATGCGTGTTGTAGTTGCTCTGCTGCGGCCGGCCATCCCGAAGCGTGATCTCCTGCTGCATCTGGCTCATGCCGTCGATGATCGAGCCGTGGACCTGGGCTTCGGCGCCCGATGGATTCACAATCTGGTTCCCCACATCGCCTGCCGCCCAAATCTTATTCACCTTGATGCGGTTGCGTGCGTCCACCGTAACCTCCGCCACCTCCGCGAAATATCCCGCATGGCAGTAGTGGCAGGCAAGACCCATACCCTTGCCCGGGGTGTTCTTGCGGTCTGCCCAGCCGGACTTCTCCGCCACCAGTTGCAGCACTCCCTTCAGGCGTTCCGGATTCAGCGAGTCGTTGCCGCGTCCCCCACTGGCCGACATCGGCACGGGCGTTGCGTTCAGCAGTTCCATGTGGAACTCCAGCGGATCACGCCCCGCTGCAGTGGCCATCTCGTCCAGGAACGCCTTGATCGCCCAGGCGTACGCATTGTGGCCCGGCGCGCGCAATGCTCCAGTGCGCAACATCAACGGCTGTGCGGAAGCAAACAGCGCGTAGTTCGGCACCCGGCCCGAAGGAAACTCAACAGCGTCCAGAGTTCCGCCGGACACATAGCGCTGGCCTTCGCCGTAGGTAATAAAGTGTTGCCGCCACGCCACCAGCTTGCCCTTCGCGTCCAGACCGCCCTTGAACGCGTGGTAGCCTCCGGGGCGATACGCGTCGTGGGTCATGTCATCTTCGCGCGACCACACCAGCTTCACGGAGCCGCCCACTTGCTTCGCCAGCCAGGCCGCCTCCACCATGTAGTCGTTCGACAGGCGCCGCCCAAACGCGCCGCCGATACGGCACATATGCACCTTGATGTCGCTAGCCTGCATATTCAAAGCCCGCGCGATCTGCCCGCGGCCTCCCGCCGGCGACTGGCTCGTCGTCCACAACTCCAGCTTGCCGTTCTTGTAGCTGGCGGTCGTATCCATCGGCTCCAGGGTTCCGTGCGCGATGAACGGATAGGCGTAGCTGGCCTCAACCACCTTGGCGGCCCCGCCCAGCGCTCCGTCAACATCGCCGTAGCTACGCAGCGTATTCTCGGGCGGCGCCTTCATCAACTCATCTGCCTTCTTGTCGAACTGCTCGCTGCTCTGTGCGGCGCCGGGGCCCGAGTCCCAATCGACGTTCAGACTCCGTCGAGCCTTCTGCGCCTGCCACCACGTGTCGGCCACAATCGCGACTCCAGGCTCCATACCAGCGGCTGCAATCACCGTTCCAGGCTCAGTTGTGGTGTCAGCGGGGCCCGCGGAACCGGCCGGCGCAGGCGCAATAATCAACACATTGCGAACCCCGGGCAGTTTCTTAATCTCGTCCAGATTCGCAGTCTTTACCTTGCCGCCAACCACGGGACTCCGCTGGATCACCGCGTGCAGCATGTCCGGCACCTTGCAGTCGATCCCGAAAATCGGCTTGCCGGTGACGATCGCCTTAATATCCACATTGATCTGCGGTTTGCCGATGATGCGGAAGTCTTTCGGGTCTTTCAGTGTCAGCGAATCCACGCTCGGCGGAGTCAGTAAGGACGCCTCGGCGGCCAACTCGCCGTACCCGAAGGAACGCCCAGACTTCGCATGCAACACGCGGCTCGGCGCCGTCGTACACTCTGCCGAGGCGACTTTCCAGCGCTTCGCGGCCGTCGCAATCAGCGTCTGCCGGCAAGCTGCGCCCAGGCGGCGCATGGGCAGATAGTTCCCTTGTGTCGAGGTGCTGCCGCCCGCCGATTGCCCACCAAAGTGATCGTCAAGGTCGGCCTGCTCCACGCGCACCTTGCTCCAGTCCGCGTCCAGTTCTTCGGCAATCATCATGGGCAGCATGGTCTTCACGCCCTGGCCGATCTCTGGCGCGCGCGCCATCACCGTGATCGTCCCGTCCGCGGCGATCTTGATAAACGCGCTCGGCAGAAGGTCCATCCTTGCCATGCCCTGCGCAGGGAGGAACGGGGAATCGAAGAAGCCGAGCGCCAGTCCTCCGCCGGTCAGGGCGCTCATTTGCAGAAAGGATCGCCGATTGAGACGCATGGGGTGACTCTCCATTTCTTACTTTTGTGAGACGATTGGGCCCGCTTGGGCTGCCTGGTGGATCGCCTGCCGAATGCGCACATAAGTTCCGCAACGGCACAGGTTGCCGGTCATTGCGGCATCGATGTCGGAGTCGCTTGGATTGGGCGTATGCGAGAGCAGCGCCGCGGCCGACATAATCTGGCCCGCCTGGCAGTAGCCGCATTGCGCCACGTCCAACTGCTCCCACGCCACCTGCACCGGGTGGTTGCCGTCAAGGGAGAGACCCTCAATTGTGGTCACCGCCTTGCCCGCGACCGATCCAACCTCGGTCGTGCAGGAACGCGTCGGCACCCCGTTCACGTGGACCATACAAGCGCCGCACTGGCCGATTCCACAGCCGTATTTGGAGCCTTTCAGGTCAAGGACGTCGCGCAGTACCCACAGCAAAGGGGTGTCCGGCGGCACATCCACAGTCGTCGCGACATTATTAACCGTTAGTTTCAGAGGCATCGCACTTCCTTTAACTGACAACGCCGTAATTCTAATCCCGGGAGTCTTTCTTTGGATAGTGCGGACTCGGCGAAACCTGACATCGGGAGTGACGGCCAGAACGGACTGATTGACAGCCACAATAGACGGGTCTATCAAGGTGAACAGTGGCAGACATTTGAGGAGGAGACATGCGACTTACCACATTGGTTGTGCTGATCAGCGTTTGTGGCTCGACAGCCTCGTCTGGCCTGAAACCCGTTCTGGCGCAGGAATCGCGCCCGTCAAGCCAGGCCCCAGCGGGATGGTTTCTAGCGGGGTCTAAACCAGCCAGCTATCGCACCGGCGTCGACACGCAAGTCCTCCACTATGGCCGCCCCAGTGCCTATCTTGCATCGCAGGTTCAGGACACGGGAGGCTTCGGCACTTTGATGCAATCCATCGCCGCGTCTAAGTTTGCCGGCAAGAGGATTCGCCTGCAAGCATGGGTCCAGTCGTCCGACGTCGCCAGTTGGGCAGGCTTGTGGATGCGCGTTGACAAGGGCACCTCGACCGTCGCGTTCGATAACATGCAAACGCGAGCCATCCGTGGCACCCAGCCCTGGACGTCGTACGATGTCGTCCTCGATGTGCCGCAGGACGCCACAGGTATCTCCTTCGGAACCCTTTTGGACGGCCCAGGTCAGATCTGGATCAGCGACGTAACACTCGATGTCGTCAGCATGGACGTTCAGCCGACAGGAACCATGAGCGTCCATCAACTGCCGGAAACTCCCGTAAATCTCGATTTCCAGCAGTAGACCGCAGATCCTCAGCCGCCGAAGGCCAGCACATACGAAATGTACCTGCCTTCCGAGCATCCCACCCAAATCGAATCGGCGCAGCCTTGTTACAATCTATCTTTAGGCTTTAGGCTGAGTGAGATAGATGCTGCGTTTTTCAACTGCGGGGGAGAGCCACGGCGAGAGCTTGGTGGCAATGGTTAGCGGACTGCCCGCCGGCGTTCCGGTCGATCAGGCGTTCCTGGACCGTGAACTCTGGCGCCGCCAGAAGGGCTACGGACGCGGCGGCCGCATGCGCATCGAGCGCGATACGGCCCACATCCTCAGCGGCGTGCGCCACGGCAAAACCATCGGCTCGCCCATCGCGATGACCATCGCCAACAACGACTGGAAGAACTGGGAAGAAATCCTGCCTGTCGAAACCGGTGACCCATCCAAGCACAAGGCCGTAGCCAGCCCGCGTCCCGGACACGCCGATCTCGCCGGCAGCCTCAAGTACGACTTCCCTGACGCCCGCTACGTACTCGAACGGGCCAGCGCCCGCGAGAGCGCCGCCCGCGTAGCCTGCGGCGGCATCGCCAAGATGCTGCTCCGCGCTCTCGGTGTCGAAGTTGCCAGCCACGTCATCCGCGTGGGCAAGGCCGAACTCTCCCGCCCCGCAACCTGGGAAGAGATCGCTGCGCTGCAGTCCAAAGACGAAGTTCTGCTGAACTGCGTCGATCCCGACGACGAGCAGAAGATGAAAGCCGAAGTCGACGTGGCCCTGCGCACCGGCGACACCGTCGGCGGCATCTTCGAGGTCATCGTCCACGGCCTGCCCCCGGGTGTCGGCACGCACGCCAACTGGGACGAGCGCATGGACGGCCTCCTCGCCCAATCCGTGATGAGCCTGCAAGCCGTCAAGGCCGTCGAGATCGGCCGCGGGGTAACCGCCGCCGAATCGCTCGGCTCCGCCGTCCACGACGCCATCGGTTACGAAGGGACGGCCGAGGACGGCGACTTCACCAGATTCTCCCGCGAGCACAACAACGCCGGCGGCATCGAAGGCGGCATCTCCAACGGCGAGGACATCGTCGTGCGCGGCTACCTGAAGCCCATCTCAACCCTGCGCCGCCCGCTCGCATCCGTCAGCTTCGCCACCCGCGAGCCCGTCAAGGCCGCCTACGAGCGCAGCGATGTCTGCGTAGTCCCCGCCGCCGGAGTGGCCGCGGAATCCATGGTCGCGCTCACCATCGCGCGCCTGGTCATCGACAAGTTCGGCGGAGACTCGCTGCGCGAGATGCAGCGAAATTACACCGGTTACTGCGAACAGATTCGAGCATACTAAGTGTCGAAGCGGAGCGGTAAAAAGAAGGCGTCGGGGAACAACATGGCGACCAAAGAACTCCTCAAAATCCACGAAGTTGTAAAGTATCCCGACCCGGTGCTGGCCAAGCCGGGCGCACCCATCACGGTCTTCGACGACAAACTGCGCACTCTCGTTGCGGAGATGTTCGAGAGCATGTATGCGGCTCAGGGCATCGGCCTCGCCGCACCCCAGATTAGCGTCTCGCAGCGCCTCACCGTCATCGACATCAGCTTCAAGAAGAATCCCAAAGAAAAGCTGGTCCTGATCAACCCCGAGGTCGTCGAAACCAAGGGCAAGCAGACCGAAGAAGAGGGCTGCCTCAGCCTGCCCGACATCCGCGAAAAAGTGAATCGCGCCGCATGGGTCAAAGTGAAAGCACAGAACGAGCACGGAGAATGGTTCGAAGTCGAAGGCGAAGAGTTGCTCGCCCGCGCTCTGCTCCACGAGATCGACCACCTCAACGGTGTCCTGTTCATCGACCGCATCAGCCGCCTCAAGCGCGAACTCGTCCTGCGCAAGATCCGCAAGATGCAAAAAGCCGGCGAGTGGTAGGCACTTCGTGCCGTCCTGGACCGCTGCGCGGTGACTTCGCGAGGCTAGCGAGCGTCTTTGTTCCCTGTGAGGTTGATTCGCCGCGCGGCACGACCCAACAAGATTTGAGGTGAAGTAGTTGAGGCTTGTTTTCTGCGGAACGCCCGAGTTCGCCGTACCCACGCTCGAGGCCCTCATCCCGTGCCACGAGATCGCTCTCGTCGTCACCCAGCCCGATCGCGCCGCCGGCCGCGGCATGGAGATGCACACGCCCCCAGTAAAGCGCGCCGCGCTCGCCCACGGCATCCCCATCACGCAGCCGGAAAAGATCAAGGCCAACGCCGAATTCCGCGCCCAACTCGAAGCCCTCCGCCCCGACGCCATCATCGTCGTCGCGTACGGCCGCATCATTCCGAAATGGATGCTCGACCTGCCTCCGCTCGGCAACATCAACCTCCACGGCTCGCTGCTGCCGAAGTACCGCGGCGCTGCCCCCATTCAGTGGGCCGTCGCCAACGGCGAGCCCGTCACCGGCGTCACCACCATGCGCATCGACGAAGGCCTCGACACTGGCCCCATGCTGCTCGCGGAGCTACAGCACATCGCCCCCGAAGAAACCGCCATCGACCTCTATGAATGCCTCGCCGACATCGGCGCGCGCCTCATAGTCAAGACCCTGCACGGCCTCGAAGCCGGCAGCCTCACGCCCGTCGAGCAGGATCACTCCGCCGCAACGCCGGCCCCCATCCTCAAACGCGAAGACGGCATCGTAGACTTCACCCGCCCCGCGCAGACGATCCACAACCGCTGGCGCGGCTTCCAACCCTGGCCCGGTGCCCACACCCTGCTCCGCGGAAAGAAGCTCATCCTCCATCGCATGCACATCGGCACCGCAACCAACATCGAACCCGGTGTCCTCAGCGTCCTCGGCGACGAGATGACCGCAGGCTGCGGCGACAACACCACCATCACCCTCGACGAAGTCCAGATGGAAGGCAAGCGCCGCATGCCCGCCGCCGAATTCCTCCGCGGCTTCCAGATCCGCAGCGGCGAAAGGCTCGGCTCTTGAAGCACACCCCTACACCGATTCCCAACGCAAAGCGCCCTGCAGCGCGTCCACGCCCAGCCTCTGCAGGCCCCACCGCCTCCGTCGCCCAGGCAGCCGCGAAGATCACTCCAGCCCGTGCCGCCGCATTCGAGATCCTCACCCTCGTCGGCGAAAACAAGGGCCACAGCGACGAGCTGCTCCACTCCCCACGCACCGACGCGCTCTCCCCCGAAGACCGCAACCTCACCACCGCCCTCGTCATGGGCGTACTCCGCTGGCAGATCGCGCTCGATGCCCGTCTCAGCAAACTCCTCGCCCGCCCCGACCAGCGCCTCGCCGAACCGGTCTCCCTCGCCCTCCGCATGGGCGGATTCCAACTCCTGCACATGGACCGCATCCCCGCGCACGCCGTCCTCAACGAGAGCGTCGAACTCTGCCGCGCCGCTGGCCAGCCTCACGCCGCGGGCATGGTCAACGCCGTTCTCCGCAAACTCGCCGCAGCGCAAAAGCCCGGCACGCGCATCTTCGAATCCCCCGCCGCTTTCGCCGAGCGCCTCGGCCACCCGCGCTGGCTGGTAGAGCGCTGGGTCAACACCTATCGCCGCGACTCCGCCCTCGCCATATGCGAGTACGACCAGCACGAGCCGCGCTCCGGCTCCCTCTTCCCCGCCCCGCCCTCCGACGCAACCGAGCCGCCACCAACCGCCGCGCACCCCAGCCACTCCGCCCCGCAGATGGACGATGGCTCACGCCTGGTCGCCGAACTCGCCGCCGCCGCACTTCCCTCCTCCGCCCGCCAGCCCCGCGTGTGGGATTGCTGCGCCGCGCCCGGCGGCAAGACCCTCATGCTCGCCCTGCGGCTCCCCAACGCCGACATCCTCGCCACCGACGTCAGCGCCAAACGTCTCGCCCACACCACCGCCCGTCTCCGCCGCTACGCCTACGCCGCTCGTGTTCGCACCGAAGTCGCCGACGCCATACAAGCCACCGAACCAGTTACATTCTTCGACCTCGTTCTCTGCGACGTCCCCTGCAGCGGCACCGGCACCCTCGCCCGCAATCCCGAGATCCGCCATCACCTGCGCCCCGAGGAGTTCGCCCGCCAATCGGCCCGCCAGCGCGACATCCTTCGCGGCGCCGCAAGCCGCCTCGCCCCCGGCGGCCGCCTCGTCTACTCCACCTGCTCGCTGGAGCCCGAAGAGAACGAGCGCGTCATCGAAGCCATCGTCCCCGAAGCCGGCCTCCGCCGCATCTCCATCGAGCCGCTGCTCGCCAAACTCACCGCCACCGCAATCCTCTCCGCCACCGCCATCACCGCGCTGCTTCCCTCCGCAATCGCCGACGGCGCCCTACGCACCATCCCCGGCATCCACCCCTGCGACGGCTTTTTCGCCGCCGTCCTCGAGCGCAACTAATCCAACCAGCATGTGTTAAACGCCCAGTATTGACGCGCATTTAAGCGATATCCCCAACCCCGCCAGCATGTTACTTTTTGCCTCCTCGCACATCTAACCAAGCGGAGGTAAAGAAAAATGCCAAGGTTGAAAGTCATCCTGCTGCTTTCCCTGGCGACGAGTCTCTTCGTGCCTGCCGCCTTTGCTGACAACACGAACAACGCCCGCCCAGGAACAGTGAATTATGTCGAAGGGCAGGCCACCCTCAACGGCCAGGTGTTGACGTCGCAACCCACTGGCGGCACAGAAGTCGCGCCGGGCCAGACAATCGCCACCACCAACGGCAAAGTCGAAATTCTGCTCACGCCCGGAGTCTTCCTGCGGCTCGGCAACAACAGCGCCGTCACCATGGTTTCGCCGGACCTGACCAAGACCGAGGTCCAACTCGATCGTGGAACCGCCGAGGTCGAAGTCGACCAACTCTACAAGCAAAATGACCTGCTCGTCGATCAAGGCGCTGCGCAGACCAAGCTGCTGAAGAACGGGCTCTATGAGTTCGACGCAACCGCCGGCAAGATGCGCGTCTTCGACGGTGAAGCAGCCGTGTCGCCCTCGCAGAACGCAACCAAATGGATCAAGGTAAAGGGCCACCACGAACTGGCCCTCACCGGAGAGGCAACCAAATCCCGGGACTTCAACGGCGAGCAGATCGCCAACAACGATCCGCTCTATAACTGGAGCAAGCTACGCGCCGACTATCTCGGCCAGGCCAATCTCAACCTCGCCGAACAATACGCAGGCGCACCCGGCTTCTACCCCGGCTGGTTCTGGGATCCAGGCCTCTACGCCTACACCTGGCTCCCCGGCGACGGCCTCTTCTGGAGCCCGTTCGGCTTCGGATTCTACTCGCCGTACTACCTTTACAGCGGGGGATTCATCTATCCCGGCTTCGGCTATCGCGGCGGCTACGGCTACCGCGGCGGCTACGGCGATCGCGGATCGGTCGGCGCCGTTCACTCCGCACCCGCTCCTGCAGCACGCAGCTTTGGCGGCGGTGGATTCAGCGGAGGAGGCGGCTTTCATGGCGGAGGAGGCGGCTTTCACGGCGGCGGTGGCGGCAGGCGCTAACCAGCCCTGACCACGACTTACCGGTCGCCTCGGAACGCCCACCTGACTTCCGCTCAGGTGGGCGTTTTCCGGTCCAGGTGAGCGTCTTCCGGCATTCGTGCATCTACCAGATAACACAAGGAATCACGCATCACTGTTTGTCTTCGATTCGCCCGACTCGGGGAGGAGCAACATTTCACCGCGATTCGGGTTCCTATACCCAGGACGTATATGGCAGAATCTAAGCCCTGAAGGGCGCAGGTTTTGGCTAGGAGGTAGCAGAATGCGGTTTCTCAAATATCTCGCGGTGCTCGCAGTATTGTTGGTTCCGGCGGCATACTCCCACGCGCAGGTCTCAGTTGGCATCGGCGTCGGCCCCTACGCGTACGCCCCTTATGCCTACGGCCCGCCGGCGTGCCCGTACGGTTACTACGACTACGCCCCATATCCCTGCGCACCGTATGGATACTACGGCCCCGAATGGTATAGCGGCGGCATCTTCATCGGCGCCGGACCCTGGTTCCGCGGTGGCTACGGATACGGTGAGCGCGGCGGCTACGGATACGGTGGACGCGGCGGCTACGGATACGGTGGGCGCGGCGGCTACGGAGCACGCGGCTATGTAGGCGGTGGCGCCCGAGGCGGCGCAGTTGGCGGCGGTTTCCGTGGCGGAGCAGTTGGCGGCGGCTTCCGTGGTGGCGCAGTCGGCGGTGGTGGCTTCCGTGGCGGCGGCGGTGGTGGAGGCTCCCGCGGTGGTGGCGGTGGCTTCCGTGGCGGTGGCGGTGGTGGCTCCCGCGGCGGCGGTGGCGGACGGCGCTAAGCAGCACCGCACGCAGTTTCTGCTCCTCGAACCAAACTACCCACTGGAACGACTTCCGACGCCCACCTTCAACCAAAGGTGGGCGTTCTTGTCTTCCTCTTTTCACAACTCCGTCTTGCTGCATCCGTGATACATTCATCCCGAAAATCGGATTCACAAAATGGAGACGCCGTAATGAAGAAAACAATCGCAACCGCCGTCATGTTCGCCGGGTTCACCGCGCTCGCCATCGCGCAAAGCCCCGCAGCCGCCAAGCCCAACTTCGCCGGAACCTGGAAGCTCAACCTGCAGAAAAGCGACCTCGGCCAGATGGCGCCCGACAGCGAGACCTACACCGTCACCCAGACGCCCGACGAGGTCAAAATCACCATCGCCACCGCCGGTCAGTTCTCCACCAACTACACCTTCGCCGCCAAACTCGACGGCACCGACACGCCGATCGCCGCCGACGCCTTCCCCGCGGATTCCCCCTTCCGCATTCTCACCTCCAAGGCCGAATGGCAGGGCAACTCCCTCGTCATCACGCAAACCACCAGCTTTCAGGACTCCAAGGGAACCCTCGTCTCCACCTACACGCTCTCCGATGACGGCAAAGTCCTCACCAGGGCCACCCACATCAAGTTCGATCAAGGCGAATTCGACTCCAAATCCGTCTACGACAAAGCTTGAAGCTCCCGCCAGTCGAGGACTGCAGGGGACTTGCAAACGATGTAGCCTTCCCTCGCGAAGTGCTTGAGGTAAAGCTGCGGGATGGAATGATCTCGCTCCGTGAGGTTCACAACGGCGCCCGCTTCTCGAGCCGTCATCACCGCCCGAACTTCTGTCTTCCCTGCATCTGGCTCATCATCCGCTGCTGCGCTTTCAAGCCCCCACCGCTCCCCATGGTCTTGAACATCTTCCGCATCTGCGCGTACTGCCGCAGCAGATTATTCACGTCCTGCACCGTCGTCCCCGAACCGCGCGCAATCCGCTTCCGCCGGCTCCCGTTGATGATCTCGTGGTCGTGCCGTTCCTTCGCCGTCATCGAGTTGATGATGTTCTCCACGCGGTTGAACTGCCCCTCATCCACGTTCTCAGCCGCCTGCGCCATGCCCGCAAACGGCCCCACCGAAGGCAGCATCTTCAGAATCGACTTCATCGATCCCATCTTCTTGATCTGCCTCAACTGCTCGCGAAAATCATCCAACGAAAACCCATCGCCCGACAGCGCCTTCTTCGCGAACTGTTCCGCCTTGCCGCGGTCGAGCTTCTCTTCCGCATGCTCCAGCAGCGTCGCAATATCGCCAAAGCCCATAATGCGCCCGACGATGCGATCCGGATGGAAAGGCTCAAACGCGTCCGGCTTCTCGCCCGTCCCCAGGAACTTGATCGGCGCACCGGTCACGTGCCGGATCGACAGCGCCGCACCGCCTCGCGCATCGCCATCCATCTTCGTCAGAATCACGCCCGTCAGCGCCAGCAGATCGTGGAACGCCTTCGCCGACTTCACCGCGTCCTGCCCGGTCATCGCGTCCGCGACAAACAGAATCTCGCTGGGATTCATCAGCTTCTTCAGCGCGGCCATCTCGTCCATCAGGTCGGCGGCAATCTGGTTGCGTCCGGCCGTATCGACGATCAGAATGTCGCAGCCAAAATTTGCCGCATCCCGCTTCGCCTCTTTCGCCAGCCGCAGCACATCATCTGTGCCGTGCTTCACGTCGGGGTCCAGTTTGCCCTCGTAGATCTGCGCACCGATCGCAGTCGCCACCAGCCGCAGTTGCTCCCGCGCCGCCGGCCGGTACACATCGACAGACACCAGCATCGGCCGGTGTCCCGCCTTCTTCAGCCAGCCCGCCAGTTTGGCCGAGGTCGTCGTCTTACCGCCGCCCTGCAGCCCCGCCATCAGGATCACGCTCGGCGGCTGCGACGACGTCTTGAACCGCGCCGTGTCCTTGCCCAGAATGTTGATCAGCTCATCGTGAACAATCTTCACGATCTGCTCGGCCGGAGACAGCGCCGTCGCCACCTGCGCACCCAGCGCCCGCGCGTGGATATGCTCCACTACCTCGGTCACCACCGAGAGGCTCACGTCCGCCTCAATCAATGCGAGGCGGATCTCGCGCAACGCCTCGCCAACGTTTTCGTCGGTGATCGTGCCCTGGCCGCGTAGAGTCTTGAAGGAACGCTGGAGTTTGTCGCTTAGATTCTCAAACATACTCCTTCAAGTTTAGTCGATTTCCCTCACTCCACGCCGCTGCGAGTGACATCCATTGCGTTCCCCAATAAGATGTGAGTGAGGCATGCACTCTCGATGACGATCTCCCGCCGGCAGTTTGCCGTTCGCTCACTCGCCACACTCGCAGCAACTCCCGCCCTCCAGTCCCTGGCCAAACCGGCGAAGTCCGCCAGGATTCGCGTGCTTATAGTCGACGGCATCAACAACCATGATTGGAAGACCGCGACCCGCGGCATCACCGAGATACTTACCCGCACCGGGCTCTTCGCCGTCGACGTCTCCACTTCGCCCCCGCGCGATGCTGCGCCCTCCGCGTGGGACACCTGGCGTCCCGCATTCTCCAGGTACGACGTCGTCATCAACAACTTTAACGGTGGCGACTCGCTCCAAGGCATCCAATGGCCCGCGCCGGTCGAAGCCTCCCTCGAAGCCTACCTGGTTGCCGGGGGAGGCCTCGTCTCCTACCACGCCGGCAACAATGCCTTCGCCCCTTGGGCCGCCTACAACCAGATGATAGGCCTTGGCTGGCGCCCTGCCGCCTTCGGAACGGGCATCGCAATCGCCGACGACGGCAGCGTTCTCTATACTCCCAGAGGCGAGGGGCACGAGCCCGGCCATCCAGCCAACCTCGACTTTCAGGTCCGTGTCCGTCAGACCCACCACCCCATCACCGAAGGCATGCCGCCCCTCTGGATGCACCCGTTCGAGCAGCTAACCCACGGCCAGCATGGCCCCGCCGAAGGCCTTACCATCCTCACCTGCGCCCACTCGCCCGTCACCAGCCAGAACGAGCCCATGGACTGGGTCCGCGACTACGGCTACGGCCGCGTCTATACCACCATGCTTGGCCATACCTGGATCAACCAGCCCTGCCCCAACCTCGATTGCATCGGTTTTCAGACATTGCTCGCGCGAGGCGTCCAATGGGCCGCCACCGGCCGCGTCACGCTCCCCATTCCATCGGCCTTCCCCGGCCCGGACAAGGTCTCCCTCGACAAGCTAACGTAAAGCTTGGCCGGACCCCTCTACTTCTTCTTCGCGTTGGGCGGCTTATAACCCAGCGATCCGGCCTTCTTCATCGCCTCCATGCCCTCTTTAATGTCGAGCAAAGGAGTCGTCTTAAACGCCTTGAACGATCCACTCGCCGAGACCGCGATCGAGACGGCCGCCGCGCTCACATTATCCGACCCATCAACGATGATCACCGCGTCGTAATCGCCGAAGGAAAACCAACTCCCCACCAACGTGCCGCCAATCTTCGACATCAGCTTGCTGATCACCTCGGTGCGGTCGACAGGCTTCTTGATGAACCCCGCCAAAACTTCGGGGGTATACGAAAGTTGAATCATGTAGCTAGGCATTCCATTCCACCTTTCCGTTCAACGCAGAATTCGTTCCATGGCCTGGGGAGAAGGAAAGCATACACCAGCAACAGTGCTTTGTGTGGGGCGCAACCCGTTGATCTTGAATACCCAGCACCAGAACTTCACCGCGACCTCGCCTCCCGAGGCGGAAATCCCGCCACACCGATCGTCCAGGCCTACCGTAGCGCAAGATGCGCCCGATGCCTGCGATACCCCGCCAGATACCGCGCATCTTCCGCATACGTCGTCGGATAAATCTGCGGCACGGGCATCGGACGCAACTCCGGGTCCACATTCACAAACGTGAACGTGCACACATTGCTCAACGCCGTGCTCTTCCGGTCCCGGCTGTTGCGCATAATCGACGTCTCCACCGTAATCGACGTCTCGCCGGTAAACGCAACGCGGCTCATGTAATGCAGCTTGTCCCCCATCCGCACCGGCTGATGGAAGTTGATCCGGTCCACGCTCACCAGCAGCGCGCGATGGCTCGCCACCATCTCCGAACAAATGTGCGCCACCATGTACGCACGATGCGCCACATATCCGCCAAAAATCTTATGCGGCACATTCTCGTGCTCCAGGTACGTCCGCTCCCAGCTCTCGGCCGTCAGCGTAGAAGCCAGCAAAACATTCGCACCCGGTTGCTCCTGCGCCTCATGCAACCGCCGCAGCAACGCATACTCCTCGGCAGAAGGCGGCGCCTCCGCAACACTCAGATATTCCCGATAACTCTCCCGCCGATGCCGCGCCCTATCCGCCCGCTCCACGTCCAGCTTGCTGCGATACTCCAGCCCCGGCAGCGGAACGCTGCGTTCCGTCCCATCCGCGTCCCGCATCCGCGCCACCATCGTGAAGTAGCACGAAGCAACATGCAGCATCGGATTGCCCGGCTGCTCGATGCGAATCCCCACCTCCAGCGACGTCGTTCCCACCAGGTTCACCCGAGCCCGCAGCACCATGTCGCGCGTCTCATCGGGCACGCCCCGCACCCGCATCGAATCCATCGCCGCAGTCACCACCCGCGCCGTTGGATAACTCCGGCGCACGTAGCGCAGAGCCGTATCCTCAGCCAGCTTGTCCAGAATTTCCAGCAACAACCCAAAACGCAGATTAGACCGGACCGGCTCATCCGTCAGCAGAAAATGCCGCCGCAGCCGCAGATCGGAACTGAATCGAAGCCGCTTGACAATCGAGGTCTGGGAGGGTGTCAACACGCGTCGTTCTTCCGCCATTGCTCCCTCCAACTCCGCCCATCCCGCACCCTTACGCCGCTTCAGCCCTGATCCGATTCTTCCAGTGCGACACCACAAACCACACAAAAGCCGCCAGCAGCACCGCCTCCACTCCCAGGTGAAAGCGATCGAACGCCGCCTTGAACCGCGGGTCCGTCCGGAACTTATCTCCCAGCGTCATCCCGATATAAGCCAGCGCATAGCACCACGGCCACGACCCCACAAACGTGTAGATATGGAATCGCACCTGGTTCATCTTCGCCACGCCCGCCGGAAACGCAATAAACGTCCGCACGATCGGGAGCATCCGCCCCACCAGCACCGTGATCGACCCATAATGCGCAAAGAAGTGGTCCACGCGATCCAGGTCCCTCCGGCTCAGCAGCAGCCATCGCCCATAGCGTTCCACCATCGGCCGTCCGCCCCGCGCCCCCACCCAGTACGCCGGAATCGACCCCAAATTCGACGCAAACGACGCCACCGTCGCCAGCAGAATCAGCTGCATCTGGTTATGCGCCAGCGCAACCCCCGCGAACGGCATAATTACTTCGCTCGGAATCGGAATACAGGCCGACTGGATCGCCATCAATACAATCACGGCCGCATACCCACCGCTCGCGATCAGCCCCACTAACAATGCAATGATTTTCTCAGACATGCAGATGCAGTATACCGTTCGCGCTACGGCCCACCATCCCCACCCACCGGCATCTGCAACGACACCTCTCGCGCCCCGCCAACCGCTCCCGCCTGCGCCGTCTGGTACCGCTCCACCCTCGCCACCCGGCTCTCCACCGCATCCACCTCATACGGAGTCTTCGCCAACCTTCGCGCTGCCGCCAGCATATCCAGCGCCTTGGCAAATTGTCGCTGCTTCGTCAGCACCTCCGCGCAGTTCACGCGATAGAGCAGCCGCTCCGGCTCCAGCTCAATCGCTCGCACCTCCAGCGCGTGCGCCTCATCCAGACTGCGATTGCCTGCCGCATAGAACATCGCCAGTTCGTCATCCGCCGGCGCAAACTCCGCATTCAACCGGATCGCCGCACGCAGGCTCGCGTCCACCACCTCATCCGCAGCTCCACTCCCTCCATGAATCGCCGTCACCGCGAAGTAGTACTGCGCCAGGTAGTTCTCCGGATCCAGTTTCGCCGCCTCGCCATACCATCTCTGCGCGCCCGCAATATCGCCCTCGCGGTACAGCAGAGCCCCCATCGTCTCGTGCGCCGGCGCATTCTCCGGATTGTCCCGCAGCACCGTCTCCAGCAGCGCTCGCGCGTCCCTTCTGCGCTCCGTATACACCATCACATCGGCGCGCATCGCGTCCGCGTCCGCCGTCTTCACCGGCCGCACCTCGAACGCCGCGTCCGCCGCCGGCAGAGTCGCCGGAACCATGAAGTACATAAACTGCCGCTGCATCAGGTATTCAGTCAGCGCGGCCTGCAGTTTATCCAGATCGCCGAACGCCTGCTGCGCGGCCGCCACCGCATCCTCTCCCTGCGCCAGCAACTCCGCATAGTCGTGGATCCGGTGCGTCCCCTGCAGCCGGTCGCTCACAATCAGGGAGTGGGTCAGCGCCCAAGACTCCGCATAGAACACGGAGCCCATCTGTTCGTCGTGATAGTACGGCGACCCGCTGTCGATCCGCAGCAGCGTCGCAATCGGAAGCAGATCATTCCGATTCAGATATCGCAGCCTCGCCAAATCCGCGTGGCCCACCCACGCATTCTTAGCGTCGATGTCGGTGTTCTCGTAGAACTGCGCCAGCCCCTCATTCAGCCACAGCGGCAGCCAGCCCACCTTGCGCAGCATATAGTGCGTGTACTCGTGGTACACCGTGGAGAAGCCGCGCTCCCCCTTCGCATCCAGCCGCAACAGGATGTAGTTCTTCTCCGGAGCCCGCACAAAGAACCCCGACAGCTCCACCTTGCCCTTGCCCAGGTAGGCCTCCGGCTCCAGTGCCTCCATGCCCTTCCGATCCTTCACCGCCAGAACCACAATCGGCGGATCGGACTCGTCGCCCTCGGTCGGAAACAGCGTGTGAAATACCAGGTGCATGCGCTCGAACTGGCTCGCCAGCCGCTGAGCATCCCGCCCCCCCGCATCCGTCAGCACCACAAAGTGCGTGCTGCGCGCCTCCACCCAGCGACTCGGAGGCGAACCAGCGGCCACCCCCATCGTCGCAAACACCAGGATCGAGACCTGGACGACCTTCGGCATCAATCGGACCATGAACGTCAGAGCCTAATCGATCCAGGGCCGGACAGTAAACAAGTTCTGGCCAAAAGTGACTAAAGTTTTCTTGCTTCATTCAATCCATTGAATTCATTGCGCAACTCATTGGAAAGTAACCAACATCGTGGTTACCAAAGAGCAAGTTATTTGCTCGCCAACCCGGCAACCTGCCACCCCGCCGCAGGCATCCCACCCTCCAGCCGTAATTGTGTCTCCGGGCCCCTGAAAATATACGATTCTCTCCCCAAGAGGAGAAACACCATGGAAAAGCTTGTCCTGAATCTTTGCGGCCTTTGGTTCTGGCTCACGCGTAAGAGCCGTACAAATCGCTATAGCGAAGTCGCCAATTCCCTCACCTCGGCTCGCATCTACCTCTTCAGCGATTACACCAGCCGAGCCTCCACTCGCGATCGCGGCCTCCTGCTTCCCCACCACATCGAGGCGCTCTCCATCCTGGAGCGCCACATCGCCTTCACCTACAACACAGCCAGTCGCTTCGATTCCCTGAACGAGTGCTGCAAGTTCGTCACCGAAGAACTAACCCACACCCAGAAAGCCGCCTGACCAAAGCACGGCGCAAAGGGTGCCCCAGGATCGGCGCCGGCTCCTCTGCGCCTATTCGCCTTGCCGCTGTTTGTTCTCCCTCAGCTCAACTCACAATCCGTCATCTCGACGAGGCACCCACCCCAAACTGCGTCATCTCGACCGAAGGCGGCAGCCACAGTGGAAAGACCCCCGCATTTCGCCCTTGCCTGTCTGCCAGGCACCCACCTATGAATGCGTCCCGATCCCCGACTTCCTCGCCTTCGCCACCCGCTACTTGACATCCAGCTCCAGCACCTCAACCGAATACCCCGGCACAGTCCGCGTGAACTCCTTACCGACGCCCTTTACCGTGCTCTCCACCGGAACCACACGTTTCGGATCGGTGATCGAATTCGTGGCCGCTGTCGTCCCCGCGCTCAGACTGATCAGCTTCGCCGAACCCTTCACATCCTTCGCTCCGTCGAGCGAGATCTTCACGTCCTGCTTGGCTGACGACCCGTTCACCAGTTTCAGATACACGATTCCCTTCGCTGGATCGCGCGTGACAGAAGTAAACATACGATCCGCAGCTCCTTCCAGATCGGCCCCCAGGATCTCAGTTCCCACGTGACTCGCGAACATAGCCTGCGCATAGTAGCTCGGACTGCCATATGCCGAATTAGCGTCGTACCCAATCAGGTCCGACTGCCACTGCATCCCACCAGGATTCACATTCACGAGCAGCGGAGCGTAGCTGGACAGAATGATCAGGTCGCTGTTCCGCTCCATCCCCGTCATCCAGGCCGCATCCCCCAGCGCCGCGCCCATATTCGGCGTAGGATTCCCCTCCCGCGTCGCCCACTCGCCGACAAAAATCTTCGGCCCATTCCGGTCCGCCTTGTCGTAATGGTGAACGTCTGCGAAAAACTCCTGAGCGCGCTTGTAATAGTGATCGTCCAGCACATCCACCACGTGCCCCTTCACCTGGGTCGTCGCAATCAACTGCAGCGCCGGATACTTCTTCTTGATCGCATCGTAGAACTGCGCATACCGCGCATCATAGCTCTTCGACCGGTCGAAGAAATCTTCATTCCCGATCTCCACATAGTTCAGCGCAAACGGAGCCGGATGCCCATCCTTTGCCCGTTGCGCGCCCCACTTGGTCGAAACATCGCCGGTTACATATTCAATCTCGTCCAGCGCGTCCTGCACGTACGGCTCCAGGTCTGCACCCGGATTCACATGCTCCTGCTGCAGCGAGTAGCCCGCATACACCGCCAGCACCGGCTGCATGTTCAAGTCCTCGCACCATCCCAGAAACTCCAGCAAGCCCAGCCCATCGCTCGCCTGATACCCCCACGGGCTGCGATGTCCCGCCCTGTCCACCAGCGGTCCAATCGTCTTCTTCCAGTCGAACCGCTCGTTGATGTGATTCCCTTCCAGATAATTTCCGCCGGGAAAGCGCAGAAACTTCGGGTGCATCGCCGCCATCAACTCGCTCAGGTCGACCCGGTCGCCATTCACGCGATTCTTGTACGTCGGGGGAAAGACGCTCAGCAATTGCAGCCACACGTTTCCCGGGTGGTCCACACTCACCACAATCTGATTGTCTGCGGTTGGCGCCACATCGCCGGAGGTCTTCAGCGCAAACTCGTACCTCTTCCAGTCGCCCGTCAACGCCGGCAGCTTCGCGCTCGCCAGCACCTTGCCCGACTCGTTCGCGATCAGGCTCACCTTCAGGCCCGCGGCCATCGCATCCTTGTCCGCCTTCGCGTACACCGATCCCGTATACGTCGTATTCGGCCGCAACGGCACGCCCCACCAGCCGCGATTGCGCAGCCCATAGGCATTCGCCGCATCGGCCTGCGTCACCGTCATCTTCAGGCTGCCCGGCAGCGCGGCGCTGGGTCCCGTCGCCCGGTCCCGCGTCACAGACCCGTGCGCCGTGCCCTGCGGCACTGGAATCCAATTCTCCGTATCCCGGCCAACCGTCAGGAACGTGCGGTCCTGCACCAGCTCCGCGTACAAGCCGGCTTCATACGAGTAGTTGATCTCTTCCGTCATCAGCCCATACAGCGTGGGACTCACCTTAGCCACCGGCTTGCTCGCGTCAATCTTTAGCGTAGCCACTGCCTGCGGCGGCGCAACCACCTCAACCGGCGCAGCCGCCTGCTGCCCCTGCCCCACCAGCACACCGATCCACGCAACTGCGCCCACTACTACCGCACACTTTATAACTCGCATCATTGGAGAAGTTTTCCTCGTAGGAAACGATACACCATTCAAAACAACTTACAGCACAATCCCATGCTACCCTTCTCCCGAAGCCCACAAGGAACCGCATGCCCGCCGCCACCAACTTTGGAATGTCCTCAGACGAACTCGCCTTCGAGATTCAACGTGGCGGACGCTTCGTCGTCTACCAGTACTGCATCTCGTTACTCGTCGTCACCTTCAGGCGCAACTCACCCGTCAAGTTCATCCGCGCCGGCGAGAGCGCGACCACCAAGGGCCTGCCCTTCACGCTGCTCACACTCGTCTTCGGCTGGTGGGGCATCCCCTGGGGATTCATCTACACCCCGCAGGTCATCTACAAAAATCTCAAGGGCGGTACCGATGTCACCGCCGCACTCTTGAAACCCAAGCCGCGGCAGCCCGACAACGTAGCCCGCGCCGCCTTCTAGTTCCCGCCCTGGCTCTTCGGCTGTGGCTTCGCCGGCGCGAACTCCTCGTTCATCCAAGCCTTGAACGCCTCATAACTCTGCGGCCGCCCCAGAAAATTCTTGACCAAATCATTCGCCGACATCGACCCGCCCGGCTCCAGCACCGTCTTCCGGTACCGCATCGCCGCCGGCCCATCCAGCAGATTCTTCTTGTCGAACTGGTTGAAGAAGTCCAGCGCAATCACCTTGCTCAGCGAGTACGTGTAGTAGTTCGACGAGTAGCCCATCAGGTGTGTGAACGTCGTGAACCCACGATTGCCCTCGACCCACTGCCACGGCCCGCCATCGATCGAAGCCTGCTTCCACATCGCCTCGATGTCCACCTTCTCCGGCGCGCGATCGTGCAATTCCAGCGAGTAGTTCGCCAGCGCAATCTGCCGCTCATATCCAATGCCCCGCCCAAACGCATCCGCCCGCAGCATCTTCGCGAACAAGTCGTCCGGGAGCACCTCGCCCGTCTTGTAGTGCTTCGCAAATCCGTCCACGATCGTCTTATCGCGGAAGAACTCTTCCAGCATCTGCGACGGCGCCTCCACAAAGTCCCACTCCACGTTGAACGACGACGCGCCCACATACTCCTGGTGCGAGCCCAGCACCGCATGCATCATGTGGCCGAACTCATGGAAGAACGTCACCACATCCGAGTACTGCATCAAGCCCGGGTCACTCGCATCGGAACCGCCCGCAAAATTCCCGTTCAGCCGAGCCTCCGGCAACTGCCGCTCCCCAACACCCACCACCACCGTGCCCGCGTTGAACCACTTATTCTTCCCCGCCCGCGGATGCATATCCAGATAAATCCGCCCCAGCTTCTTCCCGCTCGCGTCCGCTGCATCGATCACGTCGAATACGTCCACAGACGGGTCCCACAGCTCCAGGCCCTTCACCTCAACAAACTTCACGTGGAACAGCCGCGCCGCGGTATCCAGCACGCCCTTCTGCACTTCAGGAAAGGGGAAGTAAGCCCGCACCGCCTGCGAATCGAACCCATACGCCTCGCGCTGATACTGCTCCATCCAGTAGCTCGCGCTGTACACCGGAATCACCGTCAACCCCGGCTGGCGCTGCTGCGCAAACGCCAGAATCTCCGCATACTCCTTCGTCGCCACCGGCTTCGCAGCCCGGTCGAGTTCCGCCAGCAGAGCCCGCACGTTCGCCGGATTCTTGATCAGCTTGTCCGCCGTTGCCAACTCCGCCCAGTTCGCAAAGCCCAGTTCTTTCGCCAACTCCGCGCGCGTCTTCAACACCTGCTTCAGCAACTCTTCATTCGAGGGATACGCCCGCCCGTTGTACGCCAGGTAGAGCTCTTTCCGCAGCTCGTCGCTCTTCGCATACGTCAGCACCGGCCGATAGTCCGGCTCGTCCGTGGTCAGCGTGATGGTTCCATCCGCAGCCGCGGGATGCCGCGCAATAAAATCCGCCGGCAATCCATCCAGCTCAGCCACATTCTTCACCAACACTTTGCCTTGGCTCTCCGCAATGTTCCGCTGAAAGTGCAGCACCTGAGCGGTCAACTGATCGCTCAGCTTGCGCACACGCTCCCGCGTTGCCTCGTCCTTATCGATGCCACTCAAGCGATACTCCAGCAGCGTGTGCTCCAGGTAGTACTTTGTAGCCGCATCGGCCTTCGTCGCATCCACAGCCTGCAGCGCGTGGTACACCTCCGGATTCAACGACAGCGCGGTCGCCTGAGCCGACACCTTCTGCGACACCTCATCGCCTACATCGCGCAGTTCCTTCTTCGGCGACGCATTCGTCAGCAGCGCCGCCCCGCTTCCCGCCAGGTCCAGCTCCCGCTGCGCCTCATCGAACCGCCGCAGCGTATTCTCCAGCGTTCGCGGGCCCTGCACCGCAAGCAGCAAATCCACCTGCGCCTGCGCCGCCGCCAGATGTGCGTCCGCCCACGCTTTCGCTTGAGCCGCATCCGGATTCCCCACCCATATATGCAAAGGATCCCCAAGCTTCGAGTCCCAACCCGTCCCGCCCTGCGCCGCCGCCATCACTGTTCCCAATCCCATAATTCCTACCCCCATTGCCTGAACCAATTTGTGCATCATCGACGCCTCTCTCAACGCGCCGCGAGCCCCGCTCACAAACGCACCATCCATCCCCTTTGAAAAATAACAGGTTTTGTCCGCCGCTTGGTTCTACGCCAGGCGGACGCCGACGCCGCATTCTCTCAGGCCCACCCCGTTTCTCGCCACCCCCAAAAGGCCGTCATTCTGCACGACGTGTAGAAATTCTGTAGTTGTTTTTTGCCCCACCATCCACCCCTGGAGACACGCTCCCAACCGGAATAGGTGTCAAGCCCCCACGCTCACAGCAAAATAAATTTCACGCCAATAACCCCTCTCCCACCAATGACTTCCGCCTTTTCCACGCCACGAAAATAGTTGGCATGGGAGTTATGGTCAACCTGCTATCATTAAGGTAGTTGTAAAGATGAAAAAAGGCTGCAAGGCGAGCGCCCACGCGCTGACCCGGCAGCCTTTCGCATTGACCCCATAACCCCTTACAGGAGACGATTTTAGCTATAACTTCTTTGCCTGGTATATCTTACGACAACCTCTGCCGCCAAACTAAACAAACAAATAGACTTACCCCCAAGATAGTAGGGGGGGGGAGGGTACCCTGTCGTGAACTCCACCGCTGCATGAGCCCAATCCGTTAAGCGGCGGGCCCGTCCATCAGGTGCAGTTCTTTGCCCGGCTTGAACCGAACCGCCTTGCCCGGAGCAATGCTCACTTCGGCGCCGGTTCTGGGATTCCGTCCAATTCCCGTCTTCCGGGGCTTCACCGTGAATACGCCAAACCCTCGCAATTCGATCCGATCGCCCGCGATCAGCGTCTTTTTCATGCTGTCGAAGATGGCGTCTACCGCGTCTTCCGCCTTCGTTCTCGGAAGTCCGGTCCGCTCCACGACCCTCTGGATAAGGTCCTGTTTAATCAAGTTGGGCCGCCTCTCTCGCGTAATTCGTTCGCAGGGTATCACTTCCACACTGCGCCGTTCTCGTGATGTTAGGAACTAAGCCCAAGATTGTCAACGCGTCACCGCTGCCGTAAGATTTTTCTATCCGAAGAAACGCGGACCCTCCCCGTTGCCCGAATGCCTCCAAGGCGTCACGGAACCACACTGGAAAGGCCGCCAAAGAGGCATAAACAAAGCATGGCCATCAAGAGCGACCGCTGGATTCGTCAGCAGGCAATCGACCACAAGATGATCGTCCCCTTCAGCGAGAAACAGGTCCGCGAAGGCGTCATCTCCTACGGACTTTCCTCCTACGGCTACGATCTTCGCGTCTCCGACGAATTCAAGATCTTCACCAACGTCAACTCCGCCATCATCGATCCCAAGGCATTCGATGAGCGCTCCTTCGTCAGCGTGCAGGCGCCCAGCGTCATCGTTCCGCCCAACTCCTTCGCTCTCGCCCGCTCCATCGAGTACTTCAAGATTCCCCGTGACGTGCTCACCATTTGCGTCGGCAAATCCACCTACGCACGCTGCGGTATCATCGTCAACGTCACGCCGTTCGAGCCTGAATGGGAAGGCTTCGTGACGCTGGAGATTTCCAACACAACACCTCTGCCCGCGCGCATCTACGCCAACGAAGGCCTGTGCCAGATTCTCTTCTTCCAGTCCGACGAGGTCTGCGAAATCAGTTACGCCGACCGCAAAGGAAAGTATCAGAACCAGCAAGGCATCGTTCTTCCCAAGCTGTAGCGCGCACGGTCGCTGCAGTCAGGGGTGGAACGGAATACTGTTTCATTTTAGAAGTGCAAATCAGCCACGCAGAGAGTTGAGGCTTGAGCGCCATGGATGAGGCTCCCCAAAAGCGTGCGGACCGTGTCGGCGTCGTCGCAACAGACCCACTGCGCGTGCTTGGCCTGAAGGCCATCTTCTGCGAGGCGATGCAGTTGGAGATCGTTCACCTCTCGGTCCCAGGCGCCCTGGACGATACCCACCTCAGCCTGGTGCTGATCGACGCAGAATGCACCAGCCATCTGTTTGAGCTGATCGCCACCTTCCGCCAGGTGCGGCCGCTGCTGAAACTGATCGTGCTGGGCACTGAGACAGGGCACGAATACATCCAGCGCGTCATCGGAGCCGGTGCCAAGGGATACCTCGTCCTCAGTGCAAAGGAGTCGGAGATTCGCATGGCGATCGAAACAGTCCGCGACGGCTCCGTATGGGCGCCGCGCAAGGTGCTCTCGCGGCTGCTCGATAGTAACCGTAACGCCGCCCGATCTCCGGTCGCATTTCCCCGGTTCACAGCGCGGGAGGTCGAGATCCTCGGCCTGCTCCGCGCCGGACAGCCCAACCGCGAAATCGCGCTCGCGCTGGGCATCGACGAAGGTACGGTGAAAGCCCACATCGGCCGCCTGATGCGGAAGGTGGGCGTTAGTAATCGCATCGCCCTCACTGTCCACCCCTTCACGCAAATCAAATAACCGCCAGCTCCGAAGTGGAGCCTGGTCCGGCAGCTTCGGCCAGAACCCTGCTGGACGCTGTGTACCAAATAGTAAACATAACAGTTACTAAGGGCTCTAGACCTTCGTACTGTTGTCCGGAGCACACCGAGGGCCCATGATGATTGCGCAACACAGACCTGGGAGAGGGGTTGCAAGGTTGTGCAGCGTAAGCTGTTCGACTCTTGCAACCCCCATTTTTTTTCGATCAACGTCTCTGATGCTCGGTCGAAACCCCCCGTCGCCGCAAACCGCTTCATTCGTCTTGTGGCAGGATTCGGTCTGTTCTCTTATCTTTGCCCTCTGAGCAACTTATTAACCAGTTCAGCCCATCGTATGGGATGGGTGCAACGATTGCCCTCGCAGTCGTAAGTACTGATTTATAAAGATAAAAGCGCGCCTCGCCACGAGGCAGAACATAGCAGGATGAAAGGTTCGAAAACCGATGAAACAGATATCAGGAATCCTGTGTGGCATGGTCCTCATGACCTCCACGCTTTCAAGCTTTGCGCAGGGCGACAAAGAGAAGCTGTCCGACCGCCTCACGGCCGCTCAGGCCGTCATGAATGAAGTTATGGCCACTCCGGACAAGGGCATCCCACGCGGCATTCTCGCGGGCGCGGTTTGCGTTACTGTCATTCCGGCGTACAAGAAGGGCGCCTTCGTGGTCGGAGCCCAGTACGGCCAGGGAGTCGCCACTTGCAGGACCCCCAACGGATGGAGCGCCCCGGTTTTCGTGCAACTCGCCGGTGGCAGCTTCGGCTGGCAGATCGGTGGGCAGTCCACGGACCTCGTGCTGATCGCGATGAATCAGAACGGCCTGCAAGACATGCTCAAAAACAAGGTTAAGCTAGGCGCCGATGCTGCAGCTTCAGCCGGTCCGGTCGGTCGTAACGCCCAGGCGGGGACGGACTGGAAGCTCAACGCCGAGTTCCTCACTTACTCGCGATCCAAGGGCCTCTTCGCCGGCCTCGACCTTGACGGTACCGTCCTCTCGCAGAATAGTGAGGATACCCGTACCGAGTATGGCTCCGACATCCCGTTCGAGTCCGTCCTGAAGGGGAATCAGCCTGTTCCCGACAATGCCAAGCCCTTCGTTCGCACGGTTCGGTCCTATTTTGTCAGCAGCAAAGACGATCACGACGCTCACTAGTCTTCAAGAGTGGCCCAACACATCAGAAGCCGCCAGCCGGACAACCCTCCGCCGGCGGCTTTTGCCGTCTTTACACGAACTCATCGCTCCATCCACTAAACTGGAACCTTGAGTCACGCACGCCAATCAAGCCCCGAGCCTCCCTCCCGGCCTACGCTCCGCCAGATCTTCGAATTCCTTTTCGCCTGGCTCTTCATTCACGCACTGGGCATTCTTCCCCGTCGCGCGGCCCGTGCAGCCGGAGTTGCGATTGCCCGGATTGCCTACGCTGCACTCGCGCGTCTCTGCAGAGTTGGCCTGCGCAATCTCGAACTTGCCTTTCCAGAGATGCCGGTTGAGGAACGAACCCACATTCTCCGGCAGGAGTATCGCAACCTCGGCTGGCTGCTCGCCGAATTCTGCCAGATGTCCAGGTACACTCCCTCCTTCGCGGGCCGCTTCATCCGCTACGAAGGCCTTGAGCATTACCTCGCAGCACGCGATCGCGGCAAGGGCGTGCTGGTGCTCACCGGCCACCTGGGCGCCTGGGAGCTATCGAGCTTCTACCACTCGCTCGCCGGCTATCCGATGGGCATGGTCATTCGCCGGCTCGACAATCCGCTCGTCGACCGCATGGTCAACCGCATCCGCTGCCGGCACGGCAACCGCGTTCTCCACAAGGACGACTTCGCCCGCGGCCTGCTCGCGGCAATGCGTGCGGGCGAGACCGTCGGCATTCTGATGGACACCAACATGACTCCGCCGCAGGGTCTGTTCGTTCCTTTCTTCGGAGTGCCTGCCTGCACCGCATCCGGCCTCGCCCGCGTCGCTCTCAAGACCGGCGCTGCTGTCCTGCCCGGCTTCCTGCTGTGGGAGGAGTCCGAACGCCGGTACGTCCTGCACTTCTACCCCGAAATAGCCCTCGCAGACACCGGCGACTCCGAGGCTAACACCGCCGACAACACCGCCCGTTTCACTGCGGTGCTCGAAAACGCCATCCGGCAATATCCGTCGCAGTGGCTGTGGATGCACCGCCGCTGGAAAACTCGTCCCAACGGCGAGCCACCGCTCTACTGAGACCTGCACTGCCTTGGGCAAGTCTCAAACATGCTCCGCATGAGTCCGCACCGGAAATGCCACCTCGCAACCATTGGTTTTGGCATCTTACCTTGGGAGCCAGGTTTTCATGCCTCGCCCAGGAGAGCGCCATGTCCTTTGGAATTTATGCAATTGGTTACTTCATTCTGATCATTGGCGTAGCCTACCTCGCCCACCTGATGCATGTTCCGCAGGCCTATATCGTAGCCATCGCCGTCATCCTGTTTGGAATTGGCATCGTTACGGGTGTCCAACGTACACGCGGCAAGGATCCCAACTAGACGTAAGCTTCCGGCGGGTCCGATTTTCGCGACCGCATTTACAATCAGATTCGTGGATACCTCGACAATTGTCATTCTGGATTTTGGGTCGCAATACACCCAACTGATCGCGCGCCGCATCCGCGAGTTCAACGTGTTCTCGGTTGTGCTTCCCTGCACTGTGCCGATCGAACAGGTTCGGGCGCTGGCGCCGCTGGGCATCATTCTCTCGGGCGGCCCAAGCTCGGTGTATGACGCCGATGCTCCGGCAGCGGACCCGGCGTTGCTTGCAATGGGCGTGCCTGTCCTCGGCATCTGCTATGGATTGCAATACATCGTGCATCATCTGGGCGGCCGAGTGGAGCCCGCGCCGGCGCGGGAGTACGGCCACGCCCAGGTGGAGGTGGTCGCCGAAACCGCACTCTTCCGCGGCCTGCCTCGTTCGCTGGACGTCTGGATGAGCCACGGCGACGAGGCCAAAACCTTGCCCGAGGGCTTCGAGTTGACCGCGAAGACCCCGAACGCACTCGCCGGCATTGCCGACGAAAAGCGGCGCATCTGGGCCGTGCAGTTCCATCCCGAGGTCGCGCACACTCGCCAGGGCATGGAGCTGCTGCGCAACTTTGTGCTGGACATCTGCGGCGCGAAGGCGGATTGGACGCCTGCGCACTTTATCCAGACGACGGTGGACCAGGTGCGCGCCCAGGTGGGCGACGGACACGCGATCTGCGGATTGAGCGGCGGCGTCGATTCAAGCGTAGCCGCCGTACTCGTGGCGCGGGCGATCGGCGACCGGCTGACGTGCATCTTCGTCAACAACGGCGTGCTGCGCAAAGACGAGTTCGCCAAGGTGCAGAAGACCATGCGCGAGCAGCTAGGCCTGCGCGTGGTCGCGGTAGACGCGAGCGAACGGTTTCTCGCCGGTCTGGCGTGCGTCACCGATCCCGAGCAGAAGCGCAAGGTGATTGGCGGCGAGTTCATCGCAGTCTTCGACGACGAGGCAAAGAAGATCTTCGAATCGGAAAAAGGTTCGTCTCACTCCGGGGGCGAAGAGATTGCATGGCTGGTGCAGGGCACGCTGTATCCGGACGTCATCGAATCTTCAAGCGTCAAGGGACCGTCGCAGACCATCAAGAGTCATCACAACGTCGGCGGACTTCCCGCGGACATGAAGCTGAAACTGATTGAGCCGTTGCGCGATTTGTTCAAAGATGAAGTCCGGCGCATCGGCCGCGACCTGGGCATGCCCGAGGATATCCTCGAGCGGCAGCCGTTTCCGGGCCCAGGGCTGGCCGTGCGCATCCTCGGCGAGGTCACTGCCGAACGCGTCGCGCTGCTGCAGGAGGCCGACGCGATCGTTGTCGAAGAGATCAAAGCAGCGGGACTCTATCGCAAGGTGTGGCAGTCGTTCGCGGTGCTGCTGCCGGTCAAGAGCGTGGGCGTGATGGGCGATCAGAGGACCTACGGCTACACCTGCTGCGTGCGAGCCGTACAGTCCGAGGACGGGATGACCGCGGACTGGGCTCCCCTTCCCTACGAGGTGCTGCGAGCGATATCCAGTCGAATCGTCAGCGAAGTTCGAGGCATCAATCGCGTCGTCTACGACATCACTTCCAAGCCGCCCGGAACCATCGAGTGGGAGTAGGCCAGGCGCTGCGGTTTCGGCGCGTCTCCTGAAACCGCGAGCCCTCGCCCTCATTACAGGCACCAGGAGGAAGACTTGCCTTCTCACGGCGGGAAAGTGTAGGGTATCCGAACCATAGACGTGCCGAATTTAAAAGAGCCGCACAGTTATTGAAATATTTTCGCAACTAACGACACCGCCCGATGTTTGAGGAGGTGTCGGCCCTGCTCCACCCAGTGCAAAGGGCTCCTCGAAAATCTCATCGGGATAAAGCTCCCGATGGAGGGCTTCATGGCTCGTCGCATCGATCCACTGCGCTCGTGCCGCGCCTCTGCCAGCGGCCTGCTCCTTGAAACTGCCTGCCTTGGCATCCTGCTCGGAGTTGGCGGGTGCGGAGGTTCCAGTTCCAACACGGCGCCCGTCAATACGACCCCGTCGGTGACGGTGGCCGGCAGCGCCCAGGTGCGGCTCGGGTCGACAACGCAGTTCACAGCGACGGTGACCAACGAGACCAACACCAATGTGACGTGGGCTGTGAATGGAGCGACCGGCGGTTCCACGGCCTTCGGAACCATCTCGGCAACCGGACTCTACACACCACCGGCCTCGATCCCAACCATAAACCCGGTAACGGTCACCGCGGTCAGCGTCGCTGCTCCAACGCTCATCGGGGCGGCGAGTGAAACAATCTGGAACCCGCAGCCAGCCGTCACGACCGCCACCGTTTCGCAAAACTACGGAGCCGCGACAGGAACACTGACCGTCACCGGAACCGGGTTTGTCGCGGGATCGCAAATCCAGGTCGCGGGCACATCCATAACAACGACCTTTGTCTCCTCAACCCAACTCCAGGCAACGGTAACGGCTGGCACAGTCGGGGGAACGATCGCGGTTGCTATAGTCAATCCAAATCCGGGTGGAACCACATCACCCTCCGCCAACGCGCAATTTCAAGCTTCCCTTCAGTCCGCCGCCCGACTCCTCGACCAGGCCACCTTCGGGCCGACCCTCACCGACATCCAGCACGTGCAGACGGTGGGACTACCAGGCTATTTAGCCGAGCAATTTGCCCTGCCGGTAACCACGGAACCGGACATCGCCGCGACGCCGCCCACACTATGCGCAACCAATACCGTCCCGTGTCAGCAGGCCGAGTGGTGGCAGGCCTCACTCACTGCACCCGACCAGCTTCGGCAAAGGGTGGCATTCGCGATGAGCGAGATGTTCGTTGTCTCCACCAACTCGGTCAACGCGCGCGCGGTCACTCCATTCCAGAACATCCTGCTCAGCGACGCCTTCGGCAATTTCTACACCATGATGAAGGACGTCACGCTCTCGCCCGGAATGGGCGGGTACCTCAACATGCTGAACAGCGCGAAGCCGGCCACGATCAATGGCGTAGCGCAAATTGCCAATGAGAACTACGCCCGCGAGTTGATGCAACTCTTCACCATCGGCCTGGTCATGCTTAATTCAGATGGAACCCCGCAGCTCGATGCCAGCGGAAACCCCATCCCAACCTACACCGAAGCCCAGGTCCAGGCGTTCGCGCGGGTCTACACCGGATGGACCTACGCCACTGCGACAGGCGGCATTCCCACCAACTTCCCCGACAACACTCCCAACTATGACTCGCCCATGGCCGCCGTTGAAACCGAGCACGACATGAATGCGAAGACGCTGCTCAACGGCACAACCCTTCCCGCCGGCCAATCGTCGAGCCTGGACCTGACCGGCGCCCTCACCAACATATTCAACCATCCGAACGTCGGCCCCTTTGTATGCCGCCAACTGATTCAGCACCTCGTCACCAGCAACCCCAGCCCCGCCTACGTCGCGCGAGTCGCGGCCGTATTCGCCAACGATGGATCCGGCACACGCGGCAATTTGAAGGCGGTGGTGCAGGCGATCCTGCTCGACACGGAAGCCCGTGCCGGCGATGCGAATCCCGGCTTCGACGGCGGCCACCTGCGCGAACCCATGCTCTACATGGCCAACGTCATGCGTGGGCTCGGCTTCACTTTTGTCGGGGCCGGCGCCGGTACCGGAGCGGAGTACTACTACACTCCCGGCAACAATACGAACCTGCTCAACGAGAAGCCGTATGCCTCGGGCTCCGTCTTCAACTTCTTCCCGCCCAACTACGTCATCCCCGAAACTACGACGAACGCTCCCGAGTTCAGCATAGAGAACACCGCCTCGGCAATCCTGCGCCTGACGCTCGCCGACAACATCGTCTACAACCGCATCAGCGACTTCACCGTGGACCTCAGCGCAACCAGCCCCTTGGGCATCATGGCATCGGCAACGGGTAACGCCACAACCGACAGCACCAACCTGATCATCACTCTCTCCAACCTCTTCATGCATGGGCAAATGCCCGCGCAGATGCAAACCGACATCATCAACCACGTGGCCACACTGACCAACATTCCCGAGCGCGTCCGTGTCGCGGTGTACCTCGTCCTAACGAGCTCGCATTACAAGGTAGAGCACTAGGAACTTGTTGAAATTGGTTCCGGTCTTTGGCTGATTTGCGTTCTGGTTCGT
>OBLU010000029.1_pt1 | contig 126745 bp, 106 predicted proteins | sample 1518681 | NCBI WGS metagenome assembly OBLU01 (sample SAMEA3539304, study PRJEB22396) | soil metagenome | biome: tundra; feature: field; material: soil | place: USA | collected 2010-05 | depth 0.15 m | reverse complement strand
CCACGGCGGACTTGCCCGACCCCATGGGGCCGATGAGAAAGACGTTGGGCTTGGACAGCATGGCCGCCGATCATAATTGACCCGGCGGCGGCGCGCCCGGCGATGTCGGCGATCGGCAACCGGGGCGCGTATGCGCCCCGGTTGCCCTGCAAACTCGATCAGGGAGCCAGGTTATAAAAGGCGGTGGTCACAATGCTGCCGGGAGTGGTAACCGTGAGAATCAGAGACCCCGACCCGGGAGTCGCCGGGGGAGTGATGTTGAAGGTGAAATTTGCGCCGCCGACAGTGGCCGCGCAGGGCCATGTGTAAGAGGCTGGACCTGCGATCGTGCCGGCCGCGCTTGCGACGGTGGCGGCCACGGTGGTTCCCGCCGGCATTTGCTGGTTGTTGTTGTCCGCAATATTAAACGTCACGGAAGTTCCGGTACCTACATTGAAGGTCGCGCCCGGCGCCGGCGAGAAATTCGCTTGGCTTCCCGACATGATGATGACGTTGTAGGCCCCTATCGCAACCGAATCTCCGGTCGTGCTGCAGAGCGGACCTTGGCAAAGCGCGCTTTGGACCAGCCCGTCCGGGCCGTCGCGCTTGCCGTTACTATTGAAGTCGATGAACGGCTCGCCCGCGACGAAGGTGGGCGTGCCGTAAGTGTCGTAGAGTTCCCACTCATTGAGGAACGGCTCGGATGTGTCCTGCCACGGCTTTGGCGTGCCGTTGGGGAAATTGTTATCCGCATTGGTGGCATCCCACGCGACCGTATCCCCCGGATTGAAAACACCGCTGCCGGTTGCATCCTTGAAGCTTTCCTCGCCGATGGCCGTCACCATGATGGGGCTGCGACCGTTGGTGGTGCCGTTGCACAGCGCTCCCGGGCAATAAGCGGGCGATGCGTTGGAGTTTCCGAGAGTCGACTGCGGATTGCCGGCGATCGAACGCGGTGCCTTGCTGTGCCAGTTGATTACGCAAGCGCCGGATCCCGAGGCCGTTGACGGCGGACCGGTTTGACAGGTTGCATCGATACCGCCCAATGTGGTTTGGAAGTTGGCGGTGGTGCCGTCCGGTACCGGATTGCTGAACCGGTCGGTCACGCTCACGGTCACCGGCACCGTCACGCCGTCTACCGTCCAAGCCTCGACATTCGGGCATTTCACCGCCAATGAGATGTTATGGCTGGTGGCTATGCCGGTCGATATCGTCAAGGCATTGGACTCCGTCGAAATCGTCGCTCCCACTGAAGTGGTAGTGATGGCCGTGACCCGCACGGTGGTCGCCACCGTTCCGCCGCTCACGATCGTTTGCACCTGTCCGGTGGCATCGGTCACACACGGCGGCGACATGGTGATGCCGCATGCCGGCGACATGGTGATGCCGCCTACACTGGTGTTGAGCTTTAAGGTTACCGGGGCGCCGACGCGGGGGCCGCCGGAGGTATCCAAGACTTTGAAAATCACGATTGAGGTCGCCGAGCCACCCGCGCTGCCCACGCCCTTCAGCGTGATATTCGAGGGAGTGGCGGAGATGAAGGCAATTGATCCGATTGCAGCCGGAGCCACTGTCACGGTGCCGGTCGCGGTAAGCGTCTGGCTATTCGCGGTCGCGGTGGCGGTGATCACATCGCTGCCGCTGCAGCCCGTCGCCACATAGGTCGCACTGGCGGTACCGGTAGTCGTGGTAACCGTCGGGCTGGCCGGCGTAACGCCGGTCGCCGAAATGGTGGCACTCTGGCAGGTTGAGCTAAAGGTGATGATGGTGGAAGTTGTATAGAGAGCGCCCGTCTGGTCCACCAATGAGACCTGCAGGCTGGTGCTGCCGCCCGCCGACAGCGAAGTCGACGAAATCGCGATCTTACCGGCTTGAAAGCTCGATCCGGTGCCGCTGCCGAGGGACACGGTGGTCTTACCGGTGCCCGTGCCGGTACCACTGCCGCTGCCGCTACCCGTGCCGCTGGCGGTGGCGGACCCGAGGTTGCCGTTGCCGCTGCAGCCTGCGAGCAGCGCAACACTAGCGCACACGATGATCAATAATTTATGCATGTCGTTCGTCCTCGCTCGGGCAGATGCCGGCGTCAATAGAGATTTGACCCTTCACGCAAGATCTTTGGCGTGATGAAGATCAAGAGTTCGGATTTGTTGTCGATGTTGGTGGTGCTCTTAAAGAGATGCCCCAAAATCGGGATATCCCCGAGCCAAGGCACCTTATTCGCCTGATACGACTTGGTGGTTTCCAAGATGCCGCCGAGAACCACGGTCTGCCCGTCGCCGACCAGCACCTGCGTGATGACCTCGCGGGTGTCGATCGAGGGCACGGAGCCGCCCGTGGCGCTCTGCACGTTCTGGCCGACCGAGTCGTCGCTGACGTCGAGATCCAGAATCACGCGGTTATCCGGGGTGATCAACGGGGTCACCTTGAGCGACAACACCGCGTTTTTGAATTGGGTCGTTGTCGCTCCGCTCGAAGCAGATTCCTGATAAGGAATCTCGACGCCCTGCATGATGCTCGCCTGTTTCTGGTTCGCAGTGATGACCCGAGGCGAAGATATCGTTTCGCTCTTGCCTTCGTTTTCCGCGGCCGAGAGCGCCAGGTCGACCAGGTAGCTGCCTCCCAACAAGGCGATGCCGATGCTGCCGTTGGTGTTCGCAGCGGGCAGGTTGACCATATAGCGGTTGGCGAGGGCCGGTGTCGCGACCGGAGTGACCGGATTGCCGGCACCCACATTGGCGAGCCCCGACTGCACCATGGTGTCGGTGCCTTGGCCGTTGCCGGTCACCGCCAACAAGCCGTGCGTGCCGTTGGTTTGAGCGCTGGTGACGCCGAATTGAGCGCCCAAATCACGTTCGAAAGTATCGCTCACGATCACGATCCGCGCCTCGATCAGCACCTGCCTCACCGGCACGTCCAGGGTTTGCACCAAGCGGCGGATCTCCGTCAGGTTCTCCGCCGTGTCCTGCACCAGCAAGGTGTTGGTGCGCTCGTCGATCGACAGGCTGCCGCGCGCCGACAGCAGCGAATTCTTGCCGCCGGCGGCGCCGCCGGCGCCCCCGACGGGCCTGATCATCTTCGCGAGGTCAGATACCTTGGCGTAATTGACCTGCAGGAATTCCGAATGTATCGGCGAGAGTTCCTGCACTTCTTTGCGAGCCGCGAGCTCGGCTTTTTCGCGCGTCGCAAGCTCTTCGGTCGGCCCGATGATAATGACGTTGTCCTGACGGCGTTTGTCGAGACCCTTGGTGCGCAGCACGATGTCGAGGGCTTGGTCCCACGGCACGTTCTGCAGGCGCAAGGTCAGGTTGCCGGTAACCGAGTCGCTGACGACGATGTTCTGTCCGCTGGTATCGGCGAGCAGCTGCAACACCGACCGCACGTCGATATCTTGGAAATTCAAGGTCAACCGCTCGCCCGTGTATTCCTTCTTCTCGTCGGCGGCGGCGCGCTTCAGCGACGGCTTGATTTCCACGGTGTACTGGTTGTCGGACTGGTAGGCGAGTTGTTCAAAGTCGCCCTGGGCGCTGATCACCAGGCGCGAGCTTCCCTCCACCCGTATCGCATCGACCGTCTGCACCGGGGTCGCGAAATCCGTGACATCGTAGCGGCGCATGAGGTTTTTCGGCATCAGCGTGCCGGCAAAGTCGACCACCACCTGATTGCCTTCCTGGCGCACGTTGACCGGTGTACGCGGATCGGTGAGCTGCACGATCACGCGGCCGGTACCGTCGGTACCGCGGCGAAAATCGATGGTCTTGATGGCTCTTTCCACCGGCGGCGCTGCGGCGCCGGATCCTGCGCGCGGCGCGGGCGTGCTCGCCAACGCATCGCCGGCCTGGCGGCCCAAGGTCACCGTGATGGTGTTGCCGTCGACCTTGGTGGTGTAGGGCATCAAGAAATCCACGTTGACGACCAAGCGCGTGCGCCCGTTCGCTTCGGCCGCGAGCACGGTATCCACGCCCCCGGAACGCACGTCGATGCGCCGCGATGCCAGCGCGAGTGTCGTATTCGGCAAGTCGAATGCTATGCGTGCCGGCTTGTCGATCGTGAACGGCAGCGGCTCGGGCGCCGGACCGTTCATGCGCAGCTTCAGCTGCACCTGCTGACCGGACAGCGTTTGTACGTCGATGGCCTCGAGCTTGACTGGGTCGGCGGCTTGCGCTTTCCATGCAAACGTCGATAACGCGACGAGCGCCAATGCCCCGATCATCGCCGTTCGAATCTGAATTCTGATCATGCGTTGCTCTCCCTGTGGCCTCAGTCAGTCAATGACAACGAGGCCGGTCGCTCGATATAGCCGCCGAGACCATCCGGTATGATTTCGACGAGTGTTATTTTGCCGCCCGTAATCTCGGTAATCTTCCCATCGTTCTGCCCAAGGTAGTTCCCAGGCTGAATCTTGTGCACCAATCCGTCTTTCGACTGCACGAGTCCGTAAAACCTTCCACCCACTTTGAAGGTGCCCACCATCTTCAGCGTATCGAGCGAGAAACCCTCGAGGAACTCGCGATTGCGCTGAGTGCTCGGCCGCAGGCCCGCTTGGCCGCCGCCCAGGCTCGGTCCCACGGGTTGAAACGGCGAGCGAAGATTGGCGGCCGCGTATACGAAATTTTGGTACGGTTTCACCTCGGGCAGCGCTTGAATCCGCCCGCCGGGCTTTTTCTTGGTATCGGCGATCCACTTCTGCAGATCGGATTGCCCGCCCGAGCAGCCGGCCGCGGCGCAGCTCGCGAGCACGACCACGCAGATCACGCGAGCCCCCGCTTTGCTCTTCACGTCGCGCCTCCTGTCTTCTTCTTCGGCGCCGCACGGCCGCCTTCATCTTCGATATAGCGATAGGTCTTGGCGGTCACGTCCATCGTCAAATTGTCATATCCGCCGTTCTTGTTATCCGTAGCCGGCGTGATTTGAATGTCGTGCAGCGTGACGATGCGCGGCAGTGCGGCGATTCCGCTCACGAAATTGCCGAATTGATGATAGGTGCCCACCAGCTTGATCTTGATGGGCAGCTCCGCGTAGAAGCCGTTGCTCTTTTCGCTGCCGGGCTGAAACAGCTTTTCCTGCAATCCGGCCGCGAGCCCGGTTTGGGATATGTCGACCAGAAGATTCGGAACCTCGGTCTTGCCTGGCAGCTGCCGCAACATCGCGCCGAAGCTGCGCTCCATCTCGCCGAGTTGCGCTCGGTACGCATCCAGATTCGCGGCGCGCTGCTGTTTGTTTTCAAACTGGCCGCGCAAATCCCTTTCATCCGCTTCGGCCTTCTGCAGCACCGGCCGGTCTTGGTTCCATACCAGCATGTACCCGGCGAACCCGGCGCACACGACGAATACCAGGGCGACGAAGAAACCGCGAACCGCGAGCGGCCAGCGGCCGGGATCGCGGGGGTCTAGCGCGCGCAGTTGATCTAGAAGCTTCATTTTGCCGCAACCTTTTTCACCGTTGATTCGCCGCCATCCTCCAGATTCACGCCGACCGTATCGGTGAACAGCGTGAAACTCGAGCCGCCCGTCGGAGAATCCTTCGCGGTCTCGACCACCTGCAGCACGGGGTTGTCCATCCACACCGAGGAATCGATATTGCGCATGAAGGTCGAGACGCGCGTGCTCGATTGAGCGACGCCGCGAATTTCGAGCTTGTTGCCGTTCTGTTTGATGGCCGTGAGATATACGCCGTCCGGTACGGTGCGCACCAGTTCATCGAATTGATGCACGATTTCCGGGCGCTTGCGCTGCAGTTTTTCGATGATCTCCATGCGCGCGACCAAGCGTTGCTTGCGGTTCTCGAGATCCTGAATGTCGGCAATCTGCGCATCGAGCTTGACGATTTCTTTCTTCAGCAGATTGTTTTTCTCGATTTGCGCATCGGTCCAGCTCGAGTAGACGAGCTTTCCGCCCAAGGCAAAAATGATCGCGGCGATCACGGCGCCGCCCGCGGCAACGCCGAATTCACGACGACGTACTTTGCGTTCTTGTTCGCGCCAGGGAAGTAGGTTGATACGCGGCATGGCTACTCTTTAGTCAAAACTTCGCAGCGCGAGGCCGCAGGCGGTTAGTAATGCCGTGGCATCTCGGCCTACGGCCTGTGCTTTGGCCTTCGACGACACTTTCATGTTGCCGAGAGGGTCGCCCTTGTCGGCGGGCACGCCGACACGGCTCGAAATGACATCCGCGACGCCCGCTATGTTGGCGCAGCCGCCGCAGATCAATATTTGATCCGGCTGCGAGCGGCCGCTGCCCGACGCCAAATAAAACTGCAGTGAGCGGCTGACCTGTTGAGTCATGTCGTCGATGAACGGATCGAGCACCTCGGGTTGGTAGTTGCTGGGCAGTCCGCCCTCTTTCTTGGCGCGGCCGGCTTCTTCCATGCTCAATCCGTAGGTGCGCATGATCTCTTCGGTGAGTTGCTGCCCGCCGAATGCGAAATCGCGCGTGTAAATCACCCTCATGTCGCGCAGCACGCTGAACGTCGTGCTGCTGGCACCGAAGTCGACCACGGCGACGGTACGGTCCATGCCGCCGTCCGGCATCTGGTGGCGCATCAAGGCGCAGGCGTTTTCCAGGGCAAATGCTTCCACATCGACGATTTGCGCGGTCAATCCCGAGGCCTGCACCGCCGCTTGGCGCTGCTCGACGTTCTCGGTGCGAGTCGCGACCAGCAGCACGTCCAGCATGTCCGGATCCTTTTCCGAGGGACCGACCACTTGATAGTCGTAGCTGACCTCTTCCATCGGGAACGGGATGTATTGATCCGCCTGCATCTCGACCTGGCCCTCGAGTTCGTTTTCACCGAGGCTTTTAGGCATTTGGATCACTTTGGTGATCGCAGCATCGCCGCTGATCGCGATGGCGGCCAAGCGGCTTTTCGCTCCCGAACGCTTCACGGCGCGCCGGATGGCCTCGCCCACGGCTTCGGCATCCACGATGGCCTTTTCATTGATGGCGTTATGCGGCGTCGGCTCCGCCGCATAGGACTCAACGCGGTATTGCCCTCCCGACATAGTGAGCTCAATGAGCTTCACCGACGAGGTGGTTATGTCAAGCCCCAACAGCGGGCGATATCTTTTGCCAAGCGACCACACTAGATTTTTCCTTTTAGCTCAATACCTTGGAGGTCGAAGTAATTGCGCAAGATTAGCTATGCTAAGCAAACTTAGCAAGAAACTGTTAAATAGAACGTGAAACTACTCACGATAATCGCGGTCGGGTAGCTCGGGGATCGCAAAGTGCGAACCAAGAAGTGTTCGCAGCGAAAATCGATGAAGACGTTGACTCATCCATTCAGACCTCTGATCGCCTCAGGTTCGCTAGGGCGATTGGTTAAGCTTGGTCTGGCAACCCCGCTGTCCTAGGCTTTGAACCCTTAGACCGGTGGCTTTGCGTCCTCATCTTTCGATGAGTATGCCTCTGTAAGCAGCGCTAATATGCATGCCTAAGTTTGCCCGCGCTATAAGTTAGAACGGTTTTCTGTGTCCAAACGTTACCTAGTTCTCATATCCCGCATTTGCATGGTCCTGACGGGAGCAATCGCGCTGATCGCTTTTGCCAATGTCTGTGCTTATGTCTATTTGAAGCCGGCGCTGCCCGACGTCGAGAGCCTGCGCGAAGTGCAGCTGCAGGTTCCGCTTCGCGTCTACACGCGCGACGGCCGGCTGATCGCATCCATCGGCGAGCAACGGCGCATCCCGGTGCGCTACGACCAGCTTCCGCCCAAACTCATCCAGGCATTTCTCGCCACCGAGGACGATCGGTTTTTTCGGCATCACGGAGTTGATTGGCAAGGCATTTTGCGGGCTGCCGTAGCCAACGCACGGGCGGGAGGCATCCGCCAGGGAGCCAGCACCATCACCATGCAAGTGGCGCGCGACATGTTTCTCACGCCGCGGCGCGACATGAAGCGCAAGATGAGCGAAGTCTACATTTCGTTGCTGATGGAAGCCGAGTTCAGCAAGGAAGAGATCTTCTCTCTGTACGTGAACAAGATCTTTCTGGGGCAGCGCGCCTACGGCGTCGGGGCGGCTGCGGAAGTCTATTTCGGCAAGACCCTGGATCAATTGAGCATCGCGGAAATGGCGACGCTGGCCGGAATACCGACCGCACCGTCGACGGTCAACCCGGTTGCGAATGCCGAGGCGGCCACGGTTCGCCGCGCGCATGTCCTGGGAAGAATGCTGGAACTCAACTACATCACCCCGGCCGAGTTCGAAGCAGCCAAATCGGCTCCCATGGAGTCCCGATTGCACGGGCCGTCGATCGAGGTGGATGCGCCCTATGTCGCCGAAATGGTGCGCAATGACATGCAGGCGAGGTACGGCGACAGCACCTACACCGCCGGCTACCGCGTGTTCACCACCATCGATTCCCGCCTCGAAGCGGCCGCCACCGTGGCGCTGCGCACCGGGTTGTTGAAATACGATCGCCGCCACGGCTGGCGAGGCGCGACCGCGAAGGTGGACCTGTCAAAGACCTCCTCGAATGCGTACCTCGAGTCCGAACTCGAGAATTTCCCGGTCGTCGGCGGCCTGCGGCCCGCCATCGTGCAAAAGGTCGAGACGAAGAGCGCCCGGATCTACGTCAAGGGTTTGGGCTCGGTCAATCTGCCTTGGGAGAAATTGTCGTGGGCGCGGCGCGCGCTGCCGGACGAAAAGGTGGACCGCTCACCCGCCCAGGCATCGGAGATCATGAGCCGCGGCGACGTCATCTATACGGTGGGCAACACCCCTGAATTGCTGCAATTCGTGCAGATACCGCAGGCGCAGAGCGCCATGGTCGCCCTGGATCCGAAGGACGGCGCCATCGTCGCCCTGGTCGGCGGCTTCGATTTCTATCAGAGCAAATTCAATCGCGTCACCCAGGCGCGGCGCCAGCCCGGTTCGGGCTTCAAGCCATTCGTATACGCGGCCGCGTTCGACAAGGGATATACGCCGGCCAGCGTCGTGATGGACGCACCGATCGTGATCGATGAAGCCGGCATGCCGCAGGCATGGCGGCCGAAGGATTTCGAGAACGATTACGCCGGACCGACTCGCTTGCGCGAGGCGCTGGTGCATTCCCGCAATCTGGTCTCGATTCGACTGATGCAGGAAATCGGGCTTGATTACACCTGGGACTACGTTCAGCGCTTCGGCTTCGACAAATCGCAGCTGCCGAAGAATTTCACATTGGCGGTCGGCACGGCCGAGTTGAGCCCCCTGCAGGTCGTCACCGGCTTCGCGACCTTCGCCAACGGCGGTTTTCGCGTGACGTCGTATTTCATCGATCACCTCGAGGACGCGAGCGGCAAAATGCTGTTTACGGCCGATCCGCCCTTGGCTTGCTTCGCATGCGGCCGAGTGACCGGCCCTTCAGCCACCGCTCTGGCGAAAGCTGCGGATCGGGCGCCCGTCGCGCAGATCGAGGCGGGAGTGCGTGACGGCAAGACGTTGATTCCCGAAAAGAATCTGGCTCCGCAGATCATAAGACCACAAGTCGCCTATCTGTTGTCCGACATGATGGCGGATGTGATTCGCCGCGGAACCGGCGTCGCAGCGCGCGCACTCAATCGCGACGATTTGGCCGGCAAGACCGGTACCACCAACGAGTTTCACGATGCCTGGTTCTCCGGCTTCAACGGCGATCTGGTGGCCACCGTGTGGACCGGATTTGATCAGGATCGTTCGCTCGGCGACGGCGAGCAAGGCGCCCGGGTCTCGCTGCCCACCTGGGTGTATTTCATGCATGAGGCGCTAGCCGGTGCGCCGCGGCGCATGCCGCCCGTGCCGGAGGGGATAGTGACGGTGCGCATTTCGCCGGACACGGGCTTGCTCGCCGGAGCCGACAATCCGAACGGCATCATGGAAAAATTCATCGAGGGCAATGTGCCGAAGTCCGAATCCTACGAAGGACCCAATAATTCGAACCCCATGAACGACGGCGACAAGCCGCTTTTTTAAGAACATGCCCAAAAGACATTCGCAGCGTACCGAGGATCTGCGCCGCGCCCTGGCTCAGGAAGCCGCCCGCATCATGGCCGAGCACGGCATCGACGATTTTCTACAGGCCAAGCGCAAGGCCGCCGACCGGCTCGGCGTGAACGACGTCGCCGTGCTGCCCAAAAACGTCGAGATCGAAGCGGCATTGCGCGCGCATCAACGCCTGTTCGGCGGCGATGCCCACGATCACACATTGAAGGAGCAACGCAGCATCGCACTCGACACCATGCACTTGCTGGACGAGTTCCAGCCGCGGCTGGTGGGCTCGGTGCTCACCGGAACGGCGACCAATTACAGCGATATCAATTTGCATTTGTTCGCCGACAGCTCGGAGTCGGTGGCGATTCGGCTGATGGAAATCGGCGTCCCGCATCAATTCTACGAGCGACGGGTAAAAATGGACGCCGAACGCAGCGTCAATTATCCGGCTCTGCGTTTCGATGCCAACGGCCGCACGGTCGACGCCACGGTGTTCCCCATCGACGGGATTCGGCAATCGCCTTATTCGCCGGTGGACGGTCGGCCGATGAAACGCGCCGATGCACGGGAAGTCGCCGAATTGGTCGAAGCGAGCTGAAGGCTCGCCCGGCGCCCGCCCGCAGGCGTCATGCGGCGGCCGCGGCGGCGGAAATCACCTGCGATCGGAAAGGGCCGCGGCTTCGAGGTCTGCGGCACAGTTCGGTCGGTCGTGCAAATCGTGCGCCGCACCCGTTAAATCCTTGGACACCGGTGCGGTCCCGTATTAGGCTCCACGCGAGATTCATGCATTTGAGCCACGAAATAGCCAGCGTAGCTGTTATTTCCTAGGTTCTGCATGTTGGGAAAAGGCAACTCCTGAAGGGGATTGGAATGCATTCGAATGCGATGAAGTTCTGCTTGTTACCGGTGGCAATGCTGACCCAACTCATGCTGCCGGCACTTTCCCTGGCGGCGCCTGCCGATCCCGAGACTACGAGCGGAGCGGGGCTCGAGGAAATCGTGGTGACGGCCACCCGCCGCAGCGAGCGGTTGCAAGACGTTCCGGTGAGCGTCATCGCCTTCAGCCAGGAAAAGATGGATGAGCAGGGTCTGCGCAACATCGACGACCTGTCGCGCCTCTCGCCGGGCCTCAACTTCCAGCGCAACGGCATGAGTTCGGCAGGCAACTACAACGACGAAGGCTCCGACATCAATATCCGCGGCGTCGATTCGACGGCCGGTACTTCGACCACCGGCATCTACATCGACGATACGCCGATTCAAACCCGGCACATCGGCTTCGGCTCCATCAACGCGTTTCCGCAATTGTTCGACTTGGACCGCGTCGAAGTGCTGCGCGGTCCGCAGGGCACGCTGTTCGGCGCCGGCGCCGAGGGCGGCGTGGTGCGCTTCATCTCGCCCGAGCCCGACCTCAACAAGGCCACCGGCTATTTTCGTGCGGATGCTGCAGCCACCGACGGCGGCTCGCCGAGCTACGAGGGAGGCATGGCGATCGGCGCTCCCCTGATCGACGGCGTGCTCGCCTTTCGCTTGAGCGCCTCGGTTCGCACCGACGGCGGCTGGGTCGACCGGTCCGCCTACACGCTCTCGCCCAACAGCACCGTGCAGCTGCCCACGCCCGTCAATGCCAACACCACGCTGGCGAATTCCAACCAGTGGACCACTACCACGGCGCGCCTCGCGGTCAAATGGCAGGTCACCGATGCGCTCGAAATCACGCCATCGATCTACTTCCAGCGGCTGCAAATCAGCGACACCGCGGCATACTGGGTCACGCTCTCGAATCCCAGCTCGAACGTCTATCGAAACGGCAACGCGGGGACAAACCCGAGCAACGATCCATTCACCTTGAGCGCCATCAAAGTGAAGTGGGATTTGGGCTTCGCCTCGCTGTTCTCGAATACCTCCTTTTACGATCGAAATCAGAACGCGACCTCCGATTACACTCAATACCTGCGCGCGACCTGGTCGTCCATTCCCTCCTTTATCCCCTCCGGCGTGCCCGCGTACCAATTGCCGAATACCTTTCCCCCGCCGGGCGCGCGGGGCTGGGCGAATTTCGAGGACGATCAGCGCAATTTCTATCAGGAGATCCGGCTGGCCTCCAAGGACACGGACGCCCGCATCGTCTGGAACGCGGGCGTCTTTTACTCCCATTTGAGCGAGAACGTGCCCGAGAGCATCGTCGATCCGACCCTGAATCAAGAAGTGATCAACTACACCGGCGGCGCCGACTCCGTCTGCTTTACCGCTCAGCCGTGTCCGGGCGGACTCATCTATAACGGGCCGATCGACACGGTCGTCGACAAGCAGGTTGCGGGATTCGGCGAACTCGCCTTAAAGCTGACCGACACGCTCAAGGCCACCGCGGGGGTGCGCGTCTCGCAAGTGAAATACACCGGAACGGTAAGCGAATACGGGCCGTTTCTCGGCACCACCATCAACACGTCGTCGAGCGCCACCGAGCACCCGGTGACGCCGAAGGCCGTGCTGTCCTGGCAGCCCAATCGCGACAATCTCGAGTACCTCAGCGCTTCCAAGGGCTTCCGCCCCGGCGGTCCCAATGTCGGTGTCGGAAGTATCTGCAGCCCCAATCTCACGTCGCTGGGCCTCAGCCAAGTACCGGGGCAATATTCCTCGGACAGCCTGTGGAGCTACGAGATCGGCAGCAAGAACACGTTCTTCGACCATAGGCTGCAGGTCAATGCCAGTCTTTTCTACATCGACTGGACCAACATCCAGCAGAACGTGTACCTGCCGGCCTGCGGCGAGCAGTTCACCGCGAATCTCGGCAAGGCCAAGAGCGAGGGCGGCGATATCGAGATCATCTACCGGCCGATCGAACCGCTGACCCTCGATGTCACGGCGGCTTATACCGACGCCCGGCTGACGAAGACCTCCTGTGCCGGCGCATTATCCTACGATATCGCAAGTTCGAGTTGTATCGCGCCCGGCCAAACCCCCGCGCGGCCCATCGCCAGCAACGGCGATGCGCTGTTGGGTGCGCCCTGGTTCTTCACGAGCTCTGCGGAATACCACTTTCCGGAATGGGTCGGCCGCCTGCCGTACGCGCGTGCGGACTTTCAGCACTCGACCGCACAGAAATCGCTCCTGCAGCAGCAGGACCCGAACAACGCGCTGTTCGACACAACTCTACCGGGGCTCCCGGCCCTCAATAATCTGTCGCTGCGCGCCGGACTGCGCTTCGACGGCTTCGATGTCTCGGCGTACGCGAACAACGTGACCAACGCGCACCCCTTGATGTTCGAATCGCGCGACATCTCCCCGTACGCGGGCCCACCGGGGACGGGAGCCAGCCAGATGGGACCGACCACCGATAATCTGTATTTCGCCCGCGGGGTGCGGCCGCGCACCATCGGTCTGACTGCCACGTATCGATATTGAAAATGGCGGGGCGAGGGAGCCGCAGGGCTTCCTCGCCGGCGCCTTGCCGCCGGCAGGCGCCGATGCGGCCGATTAATTCGCAGCTTTCCCCTGCCACACGGCCAGGGTGTCGGGTGATCCCTGGGCGCGCACGCCGTTGTCGGTCAGGATCTCGTCGGTGGCGGCCATGATCGCCTGCCGCGAGAACACCAACGCTTCCCCGCCCTTTTGATCGAATTCGATGGTCACGAACGGATCCTTGAGATCGCGCAGCAAAGCCACCATGTGGCGCAGGCTGCGAATATGCGTGCCGTTGACGGAGTAGACCACCGAGCCGGCGGGGTTTGAGTAGCCGTTGGCGAGTTTGTGCGGGAAGAACGGCGAAGAGACGACGACCAGTTCCTCGAGTTCGGCATCCGGGGGATCGAGAGCGCGGGTCACGAGCGGACTCTTGACAAAGCCCAGCACACGCATCATGCCGGTGTTGCTTTCGATGCTCGATACCAATTGCCAGGTGGCGGTGGAAAACACCACCGGTCCGTAGATGAAATACGACGGGTAGCTGCCGCGCAAATCGCTCACCAGCGTCGGATGCTGCGCCGATACCGGTAATTGAATCTGCTGCGCCTTGCCGGCGCGAACCACGGTCAACGGCAATTGACCCTCTTTGGCCAGCCGCTGAATCAAATAGCTGAAATGGACGCGCAAATCCTTACCGAGCCTGATCATTCCCTGATTGTCGATCGGCGTATCGCCGATATGCGTGATGACATCCCATTCCTTCAGCGGATATGAGGCATCGGTCCGGTACGCACGGTGAACCACGATGCCTTCGACCGACTTGTCCAATTTCAGGTACTCGCGCAGCGCCGGGTTCTCGAGCGTCTGAAGCTCGTCATACATCGCCGGCTTGCCGTGGTAGGGGCCGCCGGCGATGTCTTTCAGGAAAATATCGACTTCTTCGTTGGGGATGATGTATCCGATATTCTGCGTGTCCCCGCCGAGCTTGCTGAAGGCAACGCCGATCATTTTGTCGCCGGCTATCGCAGGCCCTCCGCTATTGCCCGGGTTGATCGCGGCGTCGACCTGGATGCGCAGACCCGATACCGGAAAGTTGTAGGACACGAACTCGATCCGCGAAACGATTCCCTTGGTGATGGACAGCGACGTCCCTCCCGTGGGAAAGCCGTACGCCAGCACCGCATCCTTGATCTGCGGCAGCTCACTGGCGCGCACCACTGCCGGATGGGTGTCGAAAAAGGCCGGATCGTCGAGCTGCAAAACGGCCAAGTCGATGCCGGGGGCGACCGCCACCACCGTGGCGGGCAGCTTGTCGCCGGCCGCATTGGCTTGGATCTGCACCTGAGTCGCGTACAAAACCACGTGGGCATTGGTCAATATGCGCTTGCCTTCGATCACCACGCCCGAAGCGGTTACCTCGCTCGGCGCCTGTTTGGTCCAAGGTTTGAAGGGATCGGGATAGCGCATGGTCGCAAACACTTTGACCACAGAATTCTCGATCGGCGAGACCGGGTCAGCGGTCGGGCGGGCGGCGGCGCGCACCGGCGCCGGCAGGTAAAAGCAAGCGGCGATTCCGATACAGCAAAGCAAAAGGGGAAGCCGTTGGGATGGTGTCATGGAGATGCCCGTGAATGCTATTTGCCGTCGACCGAGAATGCGAGCAGAACATTGCCCGGTTGACCAACATGCTGGCCGTCGCGCGGGCCAGAGCCGGAATTGACGTAAAGCACGCCGTTGACGATTGTGGCTCCGCCCTGATCCAGCGATCCGCCGCTCGCTTTGACGCCATTGACGGTTGCAAAATCCTTTGCGGTCTCGGTGTCCCACAGGATCTTGCCGTCGATGATCGAATACGCTCTCAAATGGCCGTCCATGGATCCGGAGAAAACCACGCCGGGAATAACGGTGACCGCTTGCGCCTGCGCATGTGCGCAGCCTTGCGCGCCCCAGGTGCACTCGGGCGCCGGTGCCGGCGTCTGCCAACGCTTCGCGCCGGTCTTCATATCAAGCGCCGTCAGACTGCCCGACAAGTCCATGGGTTCGGCGGTAAGGCCGGAAAGCGCGACGTAAAGGTTGCGGTGGTCGGCGGCCGCGCCCCATTCGACGCCGCCAACCGCGTTGCCCTCGGATATCTTGGTTTGCCAGAGAACCTCACCGGCCCGATCGGGATCGAGGCTCACGATGAGACCGGATCTTTGTCCCGCCAGAATGACTTGTCTGCCGTTGCTCAGGGTGCGCAGGATCGGCGAGGAGTCGAACCCGGCGGCTCCCGCCTCCTGCGGCGCCGTCTTCTTGGCCCAACGCAGGCTGCCGTCGACGAGGCTGAGCGCGACGATGGCATCCGCCAGCGGCTGCTCGATCGCAGTATACGAGCTGCCGGTGGCCACGTACACCAGACCGCGGCCGACATCGACGGTCGGCGAGGCCAGAACGGGCACGCCCGCAGGCCCGAATTCTTGAATGCCCGCTAAGGTTTTGCGGTACGGCCGCGGCTCTTCATTCACCAGGTAGGATTTCCACAGCATCCGGCCGGTGGCGATATCGAGCGCCGCGACGCTGCCGCGAAAAGTGCAGCAAGCGTAACTCGCGTCGCCTGCCGCGCTCGGCTCGCTCGACGCGACGGCGACGTACAGCCGGTCTTGGTACAGCGTCGGCGCGGCCTGTATGCGGGCCATGGGATGCGCATCGACCTGCGTCTTCCACAGCAATGTGCCTCTTTGAGCGTCCAGCGCGTACACCGCGCCGCGCTCGTCGCCAAAGAACACCGCGCTCGGCGCCTTCTGCACATCGAGATGCGCGAGGCCGAGTTTGTGCTTGGATTTCTTCGGCTGCGGCACCTTCTTGGCAGGCCCAAATTCGCCGATCGAGACGGCGGTGCGCACGCCCGCAGGGGCATCGTAGGTCCAATAAATACAGCCGCTCTTCGAGTCGAGCGCATAGATCCGGCCGGCGGCGCTGGTCACAAACACCCGATCATCGGCGATGGTCGGTTGACCGGCCGCTGCGCTGCCCGGATAGCCAAACGCCCACTTCAGGGCAAGCTTGGGGACGTCGCTCGCACGGATTGCGGGTTCCGGTTGGTAGCGCGTGTTCTCGAAACCCCGCCCCCAACCGTTCCATTGCGCACTGCCGAGCGCCACGGGCCCGGCGGACTCGGCACAGAATTTTCTATCGGGCAGCGCATCGCCCGAAGAGGCTGTGGCCGCTGCGCTCGCCAACGCGCCGGCGGCGGTCAATGACAGTGCCGCCAGTACCAGCGATCGGGGATGAAACAGCGCCGGCATGATCAGCGCTTTGCGATCGGCAGGTAGTCCCTCTTTACGGACCCCGTATACAGCTGGCGCGGCCGGCAAATTCTCATGTTCGGGTCGGAGACCATTTCCTGCCAATGCGCGACCCATCCGGCGGTGCGCGCAATCGCGAACATCACCGTGAGCATGGAGCGCGGAATCCCGATCGCGCTGTAGATGATCCCCGAGTAGAAATCGACGTTCGGATACAACTTGCGGGACACGAAGTACTCGTCGTGGAGCGCGATATCCTCGAGTTTCAACGCCAGCTCGAACAGCGGATTCTCGCTCTTGCCCAATTTCTCGAGCACCCGGTAGCACATGCCGCGGATGATCTTGGCACGCGGGTCGAAGTTCTTGTAGACCCTGTGTCCAAAACCCATCAATCGCACGCTTTCGGACTTGTCTTTGACCCGCGCCAGAAACTTGTCGATATTCGCCGCCGAACCGATGCCGTCCAGCATGGTCAGCACCGCCTCGTTCGCTCCGCCGTGGGCAGGGCCCCACAGGGCGGACACCCCCGCGGAAATGGCGGCATAGGGGTTGGCACCGGTGCTTCCCGCCAGGCGCACCGTCGAAGTGCTGGCATTTTGCTCGTGATCGGCGTGCAGAATGAACAATAAATCGAGCGCCTCGGCGACCACCGGATCGATCGCGTACGGCTCGCAGGGAACCGCAAAGAACATGTTGAGCATGTTGGCGCAGTAGCGCAGATCGTTGCGCGGATAAACGAACGGCTGGCCGAGCGTGTGTTTGTAGGCCGCGGCGGCGATGGTCGGCAATTTGGCAATGATGCGATGCGCGAAGATTTCGCGGTGACGCCGATCGTTGATGTCGGTCGTGTCATGGTAGAAGGCGGCCATCGACGCGACCACCGCCGAGACCATCGCCATAGGATGCGCGTCGTGGTGAAACCCTTGGAAGAAGCGCAACAAATGCTCGTTGATCATGGTGTGTCGCATGATCGAATGATGAAATGCGTCGAGCTCTGCCTTAGTGGGCAGGGCCCCGTTGATCAATAGGTTGGCGACTTCCAGGTAGCTGGATTTTTCGGCCAGTTGCTGCACCGGATAGCCGCGGTACAACAACTCGCCCGCCTCTCCGTCGATATACGTGATCTTGCTGTCGGTGCTGGCCGTGGCCATGAAACCGGGGTCGTAGGTGAATACCCCGAGATCCCGGGTCAAGTGCGAGATATCGACAACGTCGGGCCCGATGGTTCCGGAGAGGACATTGAGTAGAGCGGACTTTCCGGTGGCGAGATCTTTCAGTTCGTATTTGATGCTCATGCGCTTTTCCGACAGCAAATGGGTTCCATTAATTTATGGACTCGCAGCCTTGCACGGCCGTTGAGCGGAATCAAGCACATAGGCCATGCGCAGCATCACGCCAAGCGCAATGTGACGCTGTGCGCAACGTCACGCTGCGCGCAAAATCGCGGCACGCGAAGTCAATCGACCAGAGGTTGGGGCTGCGAACTCGCGCCAGGGAACTTTCGAGATGGAACTCTTAAGCTATGCTTTCGCAGCAGCCCTCGCGTACTTCTTGCGAAATTTGTCGACACGGCCGCCGGTATCCACGATTTTCTGCTTGCCAGTGTAAAACGGGTGGCAGTTCGAGCAGACTTCCACCTGCAAGTCGTGTCCGATGGTGGAGCGAGTCTGGAACTTGTTCCCACAGGTGCAAGTGACGGTGATGTCACTGTATTCGGGATGAATGCCGGCTTTCATAGAATCCTCGTATGTCTTCGACGGCAGAATCGATGTGTTCTTTAATTTCCGAACAGCCACATCGCCACGCCAGTTACCCTGGCATAAACAGGGTCGCGTACGATATCTCAAACCCATGGGTTCAACAAGCGACACGCCATCGGCCTCGGAGCATCCATTCCCTGATCGATTTGTCCACAAAATCTGTGGATAAATCTGTGGACGGGAGCCAATGCAGGCGCGTCACACGGCGGAATTTCGCATAAATGTTAACTTGGTCAAAAAATAGACAAGTCCATTTTTATATAAAATTCAAATACTTAAGGTGCTCACCTGACGTAACACAAATGCAATGTGCTGTAGGTGCCCTTTTGCCCGGGGTTCGGACCGAGGTGTGCATAAACTCAAGCGAGAAAACTCGACTGCAGATCGTTTAAGAATCTGGCGCCAAGGTCGGTCGGCCGCCATCGACCGGCTCCGGCCTCGATAAGACCCCGATTGCCTGCACGGCGCAGCGCGGGTTCAATCGAGCTCAGGGTCAAGCCGGTCCGGCGCTCAAAGTCGCCGATTGCGAATCCCTCGTTGAGGCGCAGCGCGTTCAGCATGAATTCGAACGGCAGATCCGCGGCGGCAATGTATTTGCGCTCCCCGATGGGTGCAGGGCGACTTGGCGGCGTCGGGCCCGCCGGCGCCGGTGAAGCGCGCAGCCGGCCAAGATAATCCCTCGGCTGTTTGGGTTTTTCGGTTCTCAAGATGCGATCGGGCACCCGAGCGCTGATCTTTCCATGAGCGCCCGCACCCAAGCCCACATAATCGCCGAACAGCCAATAGTTGAGATTGTGCCGGCAGCGCGCACCGTGCTTCGCATAGGCGGAAACCTCGTATTGCTCGAATCCGTCAGCCGCGAGTATTCGCTGGCATTCGGTTTGAATCGTCCAAGCCGCATCCTCATCCGGGAGCGCCGGGGGACGGGCATGAAATACGGTGCCCGGCTCGAGCGTGAGCTGATAGTACGAGATGTGCGCAGGGCGCAACGCAATGGCGGTGCGCACATCGGCGATGGCTTGGTCGAGTCCCTGCTCCGGAAGGGCATACATCAAATCCAGGTTGAAATTATCGATGCCGGCGCCGCGCAGCTCCTCCACCGCACGGTGCGTGTCCTCGGCCGTGTGTATGCGTCCCAGGCGCTCGAGCGCACGCGGTGAGAAGCTTTGCGCGCCGAGCGACACTCGATTGATGCCCGCAGCGCGGTAACCGGCAAACAGGCCGCGTTCTACTGTTCCGGGATTGGCTTCCAGAGTGATTTCCGCGTCGCCCGCAAACGCGATTCGTTGCCGTAATCCTGCGAGCAGACGCGCGAATTCATCGGGACGGAACAGGCTGGGCGTGCCGCCGCCGAAAAATACCGTGTCGATCCGGCGGCCCTCGAGTCCGGGCAGTTCGCCGTCGAAATCGCGAATCAACGCATCGACGTAGTCGCTTGGCGGAGACGCGGATTTGAGCTGGTGGGAATTGAAATCGCAGTAGGGACACTTGCGCACGCACCATGGCATATGCACGTACAGCGCGAGCGGCACTGCGGCGGAATTCATGTGCGCGCCGCAAGCTGCTCACGCAGCGAGCGCAGCGCCATACCACGGTGGCTGCGCCGGTTTTTGTCTTCCGGCGCGAGTTCCGCCGCGCTCCGCTCGAGATCGGGCAGCCAGAAATAGGCATCATATCCAAAACCGCCCGAGCCGCGGGGCGCACCGAGAATGTAGCCTTCCCAAACCCCTTCTGCTGACAACGGATCGGGGTCATGCGGCCCATCGACGAACACCATGGCGCATCGATAGCGGGCCCGGCGCTGCGCCAGCGGCACGCCTGCGAGCGCGGCGATCAGCTTGGCATTGTTAGCGGCGTCATCGGCAGCGGCGCCGGCGTAACGAGCCGAACGGATCCCCGGCTGGCCACCAAGCGCATCCACCTCCAGGCCCGAGTCGTCCGCGATCGCCGCCGCACCGGTCGCGGCCGCGGCCTGCCGCACCTTCAACAGAGCGTTAGACAGAAAGCTCGACCCGGTCTCTTCCGCCGGCGTTATAGCGAGTGCCGATTGGCCGTAAACATCGAACGGCAAGTCGGCAAGCAACGAGCGAATTTCACGCAACTTACCCGGATTTGCCGTGGCGATGACGAGTTCTCTACGCGGCGCGGGCACTCTGCTGTGCTTCATGCAGTTGCGCAATGCCCTGCGTTGCAAGGTCCAGCAACTGGTCGAGTTCGTGGCGCCGAAAGGCGTGTCCCTCGGCGGTGCCCTGCACCTCGACAAAGCCGCCGCCGCTGTTCATCACCACGTTCATGTCGGTCTCCGCATTGGAGTCCTCATCGTAGTCAAGATCGAGAATCGCTACGCCGCGGTATATACCCACCGAAACGGCGGCGACCTGCCCATGCAGCGGATTGGCACCGAGCACACGCTTCTTGATCAATGTATCGATGGCGTCGGCGAGCGCCACGAATCCGCCGGTGATCGCCACCGTCCGGGTGCCGCCGTCCGCCTGCAGCACATCGCAGTCGATGGTGACGGTGCGCTCGCCCAATCCCTTCAGATCGACCGCCGCGCGCAGCGCGCGTCCGATCAAGCGCTGAATCTCCTGCGTACGACCGGTTTGCTTGCCGCGCGCTGCCTCGCGTGCCGAGCGCGTGTGAGTGGCTCGAGGCAGCATGCCGTATTCGGCGGTAACCCAGCCCCGCCCCTTGCCGCGCAAGAACGAGGGCACGCCTTCCTCGATACTGGCGGTGCACAGCACGCGAGTGGCGCCGAATCCGACCAGCACCGAGCCCTCGGCATGCGCCGTGTAGCCTCGCACGAAGGACAGCGCTCGCAGCTCATCGGGCTCCCGGCCGCTTGGGCGCACGCTCATGCCGCGCGCCAGCGCAGCGCGGCGGCGCTGGTGTTGTCGCTGTAGGGAGCGGCCGCGGCGACCGCCTGCGTTCCGAGCTCCGTGAGCGCATCCCGCAGGGATTTGCCCGCCGCTTGCGCGAAGCGCACGAAGTCCTTATCGCGCAGGTTGGCCCACAAGCCGTCGGTACAGAGCAGCAACACGTCGCCGGCCTTCAGGCGCCGGCGAGTCGATATGCTCATCTCGGGCAACGCGGCGTCGCCGCCGAGACAACATTCGACGTAGTTGCGCATCGGGTGGCCGTGCACTTCGGCCTCCGTGATCAGACCTTCGCGCAGCAACACCTCGACATGACTGTGGTCGCGGGTACGCTCCAGCACCTCCGTCTGGCGCAATTGGTAAATGCGGCTGTCGCCGACGTGCGCCCAATAGGCGGCGGCGCCCTGCACCAAACACACCGCGCAGGTGGCGCGCGGCCGCGCTTCGACGCTCAAGCCCACGCCCAACTTGACCACCTCTTCATGCGCCCGACCCAGCGCCAAATGCAGAAATCCCAGCGGATCGAAAATAGGATGCGGCGTTTGCCAGAATGCTTCGAGCAGAGTCGCGAGTGCCGTCTCGGCGGCGCGCGCTCCCTCGGCATGGCCGCCCATGCCGTCGATGACCGCCAGGAGCACCGACTGATCCGCAGCCGCCACCGCCACCCGGTCCTGGTTTTCCTCGCGATGGCCGATCAGGCTCACATCCGCGGTCTCGATCTGCAATGACAGCTCCTAAGGCTTTCCGATAGACTCGATCTTGGATTATGGCTGATTATGGCCGATTTTCTTGGCGCGGACCCCTATGATTCGTAGCATGACCGGCTTTGCGCGGCGCGAACGGCAGTTCCCCTGGGGGCTGCTCGCCTGGGAGCTGAAGACGGTCAATCACCGGTTTCTGGAAATCGGCTGCCGATTGCCCGAGGAATTCCGCAGCGCCGAGGCGGATTTCCGCCAGACGATCGCGGGCGCCGTGCGGCGCGGCAAGGTCGAATGTACGCTGCATTTTCGCCCCGCCGCGGTCGCGACCTCACTGGAAGTCGACGCCGATGTGCTTGCCTCGCTGGCGTTGCGCGCCCAGCTAGTCGCCTCGCAGGTGGGCGCGGCGGCGCGCATCGACGTCATGGATCTGCTGCGTTGGCCCGGGGTGGTCCGCGAGCAAAGCCGCGATGCCGCGCCCCTGATAGCGGCGGCGCACTCCTTGCTCGGCGAAGCCCTGGCCGAGCTGGCGCGTTTTCGCGACAGTGAAGGCGGGCGCTTGCGGGACGCTTTGGAGCAACGCTGCGCGGGACTTCAGGATTTCGCCGCACGGGTCGCGGAGCGGCTGCCGGAGGTGCGTGCCCGCATGCGCGCGAAATTGATCGAGCGCATCGCACAGCTCACCAGCGAAGTGGATCATGAACGGCTCGAACAGGAACTCGCGATTCTTGCGCAGCGACTCGACGTCGATGAAGAAATCGACCGGCTGCGCGGCCATGTGGCGGAGGTTCGCATGACATTCGGCGGGCAGGAGCCGGCCGGCCGGCGCTTGGATTTTTTGATGCAGGAGCTGAATCGCGAGGCCAACACGCTGTCGTCGAAATCTCAGGACATCGAAACGACTCGGGCGGCGGTCGATATGAAAGTGTTGATCGAACAGATGCGCGAGCAAGTGCAGAACGTCGAGTAATATCGAGTGCCGGGCGCCCCAGAGCTCAAGCGCGATCGACTCGGCGGCAAAGTCGGGCGCCTGTATGTAGTGGCTGCGCCGTCGGGTGCGGGCAAAACCAGCCTGGTGAAGGCCCTGGTCGAGCGCGAGCCGCGGCTGCGCTTCTCCGTGTCCTATACCACGCGCAAAGCGCGGCCCAATGAAGTCGAGGGACGCGACTATCATTTCGTCACGCATGCGCAATTCAAGGACATGACCGATAGCGGCGAGTTCCTCGAGCATGCGCAGGTGTTCGACAATTTTTACGGAACCAGCCTGCGCGCCGTCCAGGACGCGTTGCACAGCGGTGAGTTGCTGTTGCTCGAGATCGACTGGCAAGGAGCGCGTCAGGTGCGTGCCCGGTTGCCGGCGGCGCGCAGCATCTTCATTCTGCCGCCCACCCGCCAGGCGCTCGAACAGAGGCTCAAGGCCCGCAGCACCGACTCGGAGGCGGTGATCGAACGCCGCCTCAAGGACGCCGGGCGGGATATCGCGCATTGGACCGAATTCGACTACGTGGTGATCAACGACAAGTTCGAGACGGCGGTAGAGGATTTACTGGCCATTATTCACCAGCGCGGCGACGCATTGGCGGCGGCCCGGCCGCAGGTGGCTCGCTTGGCTGAGGAATTGCTGGCTCAATAACGAGTCGCTTGCCGCCGTACCTGGTAGGGCGGGGCCCGATTCTGCTATGCTGACAATCCTTTTAACGGAACCCAATAGCCATGGCGCGAATCACGGTCGAAGACTGCTTACAAAATGAGCCCAATCTTTTCAATCTGGTGTTGCTGGCCGCCAAGCGGGCGCGGCGCCTGGCGAACGGCGCGGAAGCGACCGTCGAATGGGAAAACGACAAACCGACCGTGGTGGCGCTGCGCGAGATTGCTGCCGGAAACATTACTTTCGAAATGCTCGAAGAGCCCGACGAGCCGGTTCAGCAGCCGGCGAGCGAGTTGAATATGCCGTCGGATTTCCGCGCACCGCAGCTTGGCTTAGGGGACTAAAACTACCTTACCCCCAGAATGGCGATGGACTATGCGTCTTCCATACTCGGTTTCTTACCCGGTGGAAGACGCTCCACCGGGATCAGTCAGCTCCTAGAAAAGCTCGAAGCCTATCTTTCCCCCGCGCAGGTTGAGCGCGTCCGGGAGGCCTACGAATTCGGCGCAGAGCGGCACCGCGGCCAAACGCGCGCCTCGGGCGAGCCCTACATCACGCACCCGGTCGCCGTGGCGGACATTCTTGCCGACCTGCGGCTGGATGGCGACACTCTGGTAGCCGCCATTTTGCACGATGTGATCGAAGACACGCCGACCGCCAAGGCCGAAATCGCCGCGGTCTTCGGTCAGATCGTCGCCGAACTGGTGGACGGGGTCAGCAAACTCGACCAGATTCAATTCAAGAATCGCCAGGAGGCGCAGGCGGAAAGCTTCCGCAAGATGCTGCTGGCGATGGTGCGCGACATCCGCGTCATCATGGTCAAGCTCGCCGATCGCATGCACAACATGCGCACGCTCGGTGCCATGCCGGCGGTCAAGCGACGGCGCATCGCACGCGAGACCCTGGATATATACGCGCCGATCGCCGAGCGCCTCGGTCTGTACGCGGTCAAGCTCGAACTCGAAGATCTGGGATTCCGGGCGCTGTACCCCTACCGGTACAAGGTGCTCGAACGCGAATTGAAGCGCGCCCGTGGCAATCAAAAGCAGTTCATCGCGAAAATCGCGGAAACCTTCAAGACCGCTCTGAAGAAGGCCGCGATCGCCGGCGGCGTGGAGGGCCGCGAAAAGCACCTTTACAGCATCTACAAGAAGATGCAGAGCAAGGGCATCTCGCTCAACGAAATGGTCGATGTGTACGGACTTCGCATCATTGTCGACAACGCCGACACCTGCTACCGCGCATTAGGGTTGGTGCACGGCGTCTACAAACCGATGCCGGGGCGCTTCAAGGACTACATCGCCATACCCCGGGTCAACGGCTATCAATCCCTGCACACGACACTGTTCGGACCGAGCGGCGTGCCGATCGAAGTGCAGATCCGCTCCGAGCAAATGCACCGTGTCGCCGAATCCGGCATTGCCGCGCATTGGAAGTACAAATCCGGCGGCGATACTTTCGGCGGCGTCGAGCACGACAGAGCGCGCGAATGGCTCGCAAGCTTGGTGCAGATTCACGAAGGGGGCAGCTCGGAGGAATTCCTCGAAAACGTCAAGGTCGATCTGTTCCCGGACAAGGTGTACGTATTCACGCCGAAGGGCAAGATTTTGCGTTTGCCGACCGGAGCCACGGCCGTCGATTTCGCGTACGCGATACATACCGACGTCGGCAACCGCTGCGTCGCCGCCAAGATAGACCGGCGGCTGGTCCCGCTGCGCACCCCGCTGCGCAACGGGCAGACGGTGGAGATCATCACCGCAAAGGGGGCGACCCCGAACCCATCCTGGTCGACGTTCTTGGTGACGGCGAAGGCGCGTGCCGCGATCCGACAATATCTGAAGAATCTCAAGCGCGGCGATGCGCTCGAGTTGGGGCGGCGACTGCTCGGACTCGCGCTCGAGGAATTCTCGCTCAGTCTGAAGAAGATTCCAGCCGCCGATATCGACGCGGTCGTCAAAGAACTGCATCTGAAGAATGCGGACGAGTTGTACGAAAAGATCGGCTTGGGCGAGCGCCTGGCCCCGCTGGTTGCCCGGCGCCTGCAGCCGGCGCGAGAGGGCGGCGAGAGCAGCGCCTCGAGCAGCGGTCCGCTGATGATAGCCGGCACCGAAGGGTTGTTGGTCAGCTACGCGCGCTGCTGTTTTCCGATCCCGAACGATCCCATCATGGCATATTTGAGTGCGGGTCGAGGCGTGGTGATCCACCGGCAGAATTGCGGTAATCTCGCTGAATACCGCAAGCAGCCCGAAAAATGGTTGTCGGTCGCCTGGGAAGAAACGCACGGCCGATTGTTCAGTTCCGAGATACAACTCGAGATCAACAATCGGGTTGGAGTTCTGGGCGCGGTGGCCTCCGGCATCGCGGGCACCGAAACCAATATCGATCAGGTTTCGCTCGAAGAACGCGACGAGAACAGCTCCTTTCTCAAATTCCAGCTGCAAGTGCGCGACCGTAAGCACCTCGCTCGTGTAATCCGCATCATTCGCAGTATGCCGGACGTGCAGCGGGTATTTCGCACGCTGGCCTGACAGTGAAGGAACCGCTCCGAGGATTATTCAACCATGGGAAATGCCTAAAGCATGAGCAAGCAAATTATTTCCACGCATAATGCGCCGGCCGCCATCGGCGTCTATTCGCAAGCCGTTCGCGTCGGCAACACCATCTGGGTATCCGGGCAAATACCTTTGGATCCGGCGACCAAGGAACTGGTGACGGGCGGCATCGAGGCGCAAGTTCGCCAGGTGTTCGAGAACCTCAAGGCGATCGTGGTGGCAGCGGGGGCGAGCTTCGATGAGGTCGTCAAGGCCACCGTCTTTTTGACCGATCTTTCTCATTTCGCTCTCGTCAACAAGATCATGGCCGAATACTTTCGCGAGCCCTACCCGGCGCGCGCCGCCGTAGGCGTCGCCGCCCTGCCGCGCGGCGCCGAGATCGAGGTGGAGTGCATCGTCGCCTTGTGATCGACTTGAAACCGGTGACGGTGCTGCGCGGAGTCGGCCACGGCCTGGCGGCACGGCTGCATGCGTTGGGCGTGGAAACCACCCAGGATTTGCTGTTCCTGCTGCCTCTGCGTTACGAGGACCGCACCCGCGTGGCGCTATTGGGAGAACTCAAGCCCGGACAGCGGGCGGCGGTGGAAGGCGAGGTATTGCTCACGGAGATTGTGTTTCGCGGCCGGCGCCAGATGCTTTGCAGAATAGGCGACGGGTCCGGATTTCTGACGCTGCGATTCTTTTATTTCACGACGCAGCAGCACAACGGTTTGGCGCGGGGCGTCCGGGTACGCTGCTTCGGCGAAGCGCGCCGAGGCCCCAACGGTTTGGAAATGGTGCATCCGGAGTATCGGCGCGTCGGTCCGCAGTCCGTGAACGTCGACGAAGAACACCTCACACCGATCTATCCCCTCACCGAAGGCATTACTCAGGGACGACTGCGCCAGTTGGTCGGGCTGGCGCTGGATCAGACCACCGCCAGCGATCTGACCGATTGGCTGCCCCCGTCGATACTCGCTGATTCGCGCCTGCCCACGTTGCGCGAAGCGCTGCAGTACGTGCACCGGCCACCGGCGGATGCGCCGGTGGATTTGTTGCTCGAATGGCGTCACCCGGCGCAGCGGCGCCTCGCGTTCGAGGAATTGCTGGCCCACCAGCTGTCGCTCAAACTGCTTCGGCAGCGGATACAGCGCGACCCGGGGTGGCCCCTGGCGAGCGACGGCACGCTGAAAGCGAGGCTGCTGTCCGCGTTGCCGTTTCAAACGACCCAGGCGCAGCGGCGCGTGCTGAGCGATATCGAGCGGGATCTCGCGCTCCCCACGCCGATGCTGCGCCTGGTGCAAGGCGATGTCGGCTGCGGAAAGACCGTGGTCGCTGCGCTGGCTGCGACCCAGGCCGTGCAGCTCGGCCGACAAGTCGCGCTCATGGCGCCGACCGAGCTGCTCGCCGAACAGCATAGGCAGAATTTCCAGCACTGGTTCGAGCCGCTGGGGATCTCCGTGGCGCTGCTGACCGGTCGGCTGACCGGCAAATCGCGCCGTGCCGTGCTCGAGAGTATTCGCGGCGGACTGGCGCCAGTGGTCATCGGCACGCATGCGCTGTTCCAAGAAGGCGTTGAGTTCGCGGCGCTTGCCCTGGTGATCGTCGACGAGCAACACCGGTTTGGCGTGCATCAACGCCTGTCGTTGCGTGAAAAAGGCGCTCAGGGCGGCCATCAGCCTCATCAATTGATCATGACCGCGACCCCGATACCGCGCACGCTCGCGATGACCGCCTATGCGGATCTCGACGTGTCGATCATCGATGAGCTGCCGCCGGGACGAACGCCGGTAAAGACCGTGGTGCTGGCCGACTCGCGACGCGACGAGGTGGTCATGCGCATCCGCACGGCTTGCCTCGAAGGCAGGCAGGCATATTGGGTGTGTCCCCTGATCGACGAATCGGAAGAAATGCCCTATCAGGCGGCGGAGGAAACCGCAGCCGCTCTGGCGACGGCGCTACCCGAACTCGCCGTGGCCGTGGTGCACGGGCGCATGCCGGCCGCCGCCAAGGAGCGCACCATGCGCCGCTTCAAGGACGGCGAGATCCGCCTGTTGGTGGCCACCACCGTCATTGAAGTGGGCGTGGATGTGCCCAACGCCACCGTCATGGTGATCGAGAACGCGGAGCGCATGGGGCTTGCACAACTGCACCAACTGCGCGGCCGCGTGGGTCGCGGACAGCATGCGAGCACTTGCCTGCTGCTGTATAGGGCGCCGTTGTCGCCGCTGGCCCGTGAGCGCCTCTCGGTCATGCGCCGAACCAATGACGGCTTCGAGGTGGCGCGCCGCGACCTCGAACTGCGCGGACCCGGCGAATTGCTCGGTACGCGCCAGACCGGGCTGGCGCAGATGCGCGTCGCCGATTTGCTGCGTGACGCCGATTTGTTGCCGCGAGTGCAAATCGCGGCCGAAGCGCTGTTGCACGATTGGCCGGCGCATGTGGCACCCCTGATCCGGCGATGGGTCGGACATGCAGAGCAATACGGCCGGGTCGGTTAGAATGGCCGCCATGATTGCGAACAAAGCACACGGCGTCGATTCGGGCCCCTGGCTGCCGGCGGAGCGGCTGGGTGAATTCAGCGTGGACGCGCAGCTGCGCTCATGGCTCATCGGCAACGGGCTCATCACGCTGCGCATGAGAGCTGCCTGCGGCGAACGCTTCGGTTTGCGGCTGGTCGAGAACTGGACAGGGCTGCTCAGCACCGCCCACAAATCCGCTCTGCGTGCATACGACAGCGCCGGTTTGTTCCGCGAGACCGAATTGCGCTGCGGCGATCGGGTTTGGGTGTTTACGCAGACGGTGATTCCGGACTCCACCCTTTGCATGCATCCGTGGCTGGCCGAACTCGGCGATTCCTCGCTTGGGGAGACGCTGAACGAGCTCTCGGGCGTGGAGCGCAGCGCTTACGGGTATGCGTGGTTGCCGGCAGCCGACGCGCTGTGCGCGCGGGCGCTGCGCGAGGCCGACCTCAGGCCCGCCGGCTTGTGGGCGAGACGCTCGAGGATTCAGTTGCGCGGCGCGCCGTTGCTCGCTCACGAAGTATTTCTGCCCGCCGTGGGCCGGACCAAGGAGACTGTCTGAATACTCAGACAGTCTCCTGAGGAAGCCGGCGGGTGCCGCTGCCGCGCTCAGGCGTCGAGTTGGGCGAGATGATCGCCCAGCGCTGGCGATGGTTTTCCTTTCGGGTGCGCTTTCACCCGTGGACCACCAACGAGTTGCCCAGAATCGTGGGCACGCTGCAGGATTATATAGACCTCACGCGCTTGGATCGCCCCATCGGCATTTGGCTGCTGCTGTGGCCGACATTATGGGCCGTTTGGATCGCCGGTCGCGGCAAACCGGACCCGCACCTGTTCGTGATCTTCGTGGCCGGTACGGTGCTCATGCGATCCGCCGGCTGCGCGATCAACGATTACGCCGATCGCAGTTTCGATCCGCACGTCAAGCGCACCAAGGAGCGGCCGCTCGCGGCCGGGAGAATTTCGCCGATAGAGGCGCTGATCCTATTCGCCGTCCTATCCTTGACGGCGCTTGTGCTGGCGCTTCAGTTGAACAAGTACACGTTGTTGTACGCGGTGGTCGGCGCCTTCCTCGCGGTGAGCTACCCGTTCGTCAAACGCTTCTTGTCGGTGCCGCAGCTTTATCTGGGCATCACGTTCGGCTGGGGGATACCGATGGCGTTCGCGGCACAGCTCGAGCGCGTGCCGCGGGTGGCGTGGCTGCTGCTAATCGCCAACATGCTTTGGGTCACCGTTTACGACACGATCTACGCCATGGTCGATCGCGACGATGACATCAATGTCGGCGTGCGCTCTACCGCCATTCTGTTCGGCGATTCAGATCGGCACGTCATTGCGGCGCTGCAAGGGATGACGTTGCTGTCGCTGTATCTCGCGGGGCGCATGCTGGGCATGGGCAGCTGGTACCACGCGGGATTGATCGCGGGAGCCTTATTCTTCGTTCATCATCTGTGGCTGATTCGGTCGCGCGACCGCGCGGCTTGTTTTCAGGCATTTCTCAACAATCACTATTTCGGCATGTCGGTGTTCCTCGGAATTCTCCTCAATTACCAATTCACGCGATGAACGGGTACGCACTCGATACAGCGTGGGCGCGCCGTTCCTTCGATCGCGCTTGCAAGACCTACGATGCCTCCGCCGTACTGCAAGGCGAGGTGCGCGCGCGCCTGCTCGAACGGCTGGACTTGGTCGCACTGTCGCCGCGCGTGGTGCTCGACGCCGGCGCCGGTACCGGCCACGCGAGCCGGGCGCTGAAGCGCCGCTATCCCGCCGCTCGTGTGCTCGCGGTGGACTCGGCTCTCGGCATGCTGCGCACAGCCGCTCGCCAGGAATCGTGGTTTCGCCCCTTTTCGCGGATCTGTGCCGACGTGGCCCGGTTGCCCTTGGCGGAGGGCAGCGTCGATCTCATTCTCAGCAATTTTATGCTGCCGTGGATCGATCCGGACGCCGCATTCGCCGAATTTCGCCGCGTGCTCGGGCCGCGGGGCTTGTTGAGCTTCACGAGCCTGGGTCCCGACACCCTGCGGGAGTTGCGGTCGGCGTGGGCGCAGGTGGATTCCTCCATCCGGGTCCATTCCTTCATCGACATGCACGATATCGGCGACGCGCTGGTGCGCGCCGGATTCGCCGCGCCGGTTCTCGATGTGGAGCGCTACACCTTGACGTACACGGACGTGCGCCGGCTGGCTGCAGACCTTAAGGCCGTCGGGGCCCGCAATGCGACCACCGGCAGGCCCAAGGGCCTCACCGGTCCGCGAAAGTTTGCCGCCATGCAGAGGGCCTACGAGATTCATCGCCGCGACGGCCGCCTGCCGGCGAGCTACGAAGTCGTGTTCGGGCAGGCGTGGGCTCCCGTCGACTCGCGCCGGGCCCGCGGCGAAGACCGCATCGCGCTGTCGGAGATGCAGCGCCAACTGCAGGGGCGGCGCCGATCATGAGCGCAAGCGCCCAGCATCACGGCCGAGCCCGGCGGCGACTTCTCATCGCTTTGGCGCTGCTCTGAATTGCGTCGCTCGGTATCGGGTTCTATTTATATTCCGGTCAGGCAACCTGGCGTCCGCGGGCTTTCGTGAGCCGCGGCGAGTTGATTGATCCGCGAGTTCCGCTGCCCAACCTGGCGTTGCCGCTGCTCCGCAGCGGGCGCACCGACGCGGCTCAGGCGAGCACGTGAGCGGCAATCGGCAGGCTACGCAGCCGCTTGCCCGTTGCCGCAAAAATCGCATTACAAATCGCCGGCGCCACCAGCGCCACCGCTGGTTCGCCGATTCCGCCGGGCGGATCGTCGCTCGGCAACAGATGCAGGTCGAGTTCCGGCATTTCATCACCGCGCAGCACCCGGTACGAATTGAAATTGGTCTGTTGCACCTGACCCCCGACGATCGTCACCTCGCCCCACAACGCCGCCGACAACCCGAACACGATACCGCTTTCGATTTGTGATTCGACGATGCGCGGGTTGACCATTTGGCCGCAGTCCACGACGCAGGTGATCTTGTGCACCTTGAGTTCGCCGCCAACCACTGAAATCTCAGCCACTTGCGCCAAATGAGTGTCGTAGCCCTCCATCAGAGCGAGTCCCTGATGGCGTCCCTTGGGGGCGTGGCCCCATCCGGCGCGCTCGGCCGCCAACTTGAGCACGCGCGTGAGACGGGGCTTCTCCGCGAGCAGCCCCAAGCGGAAATCCAAAGGACTCTTGGACGAGGCCGCCGCCAGTTCATCCATGAAACTCTCGATCACGAAGCAGTTGGGCGCGTGGCTCACGGAGCGCAGGTAGCCGACATCGATGCCGATCTCTTGGCGTGAAAAGCTCAGCGCGAAATTCGGCACGGCATAGGGATACTTCTGTGCATATTCGGTCACGGAATCGAAGGGATCCTTGTTCGTCGGATCAAACCGGGCCGTAATAGACGGGCTGGTGATATGCATATTCCATGCGCTGAGCTTGCCGCCGCCGTCGAGTCCGGCGCTGACGTCCTCGCGTATGGGTGGCCGATAGGTGTCATGCGTCATGTCGTCTTCGCGCGTCCAGATGAGTTTCACCGGCGCGCCGACCACCTTCGAGGCCTCGACCGCCGCGGGGATGAAATCGACATCCAATCGCCGGCCGAATCCGCCGCCGATCAGGGTGGTCACGACATTGACTTGATTGGGCTGCAGCCCGGCTGCGGCCGCGGCGGCCGCCTGTGCGCTTTGTTGAACTTGGGTGCCCACGTACAGGTCGCAGCGGCCGGCTCTGACGTCGGCGGTGCAATTCATGGGCTCCATGGTTGCGTGCGCGAGCAACGGCAATTCGTACACGGCATCGAGCGCGCGCTGCGCGCCTTTAAGCGCGGCCGCGACGTCGCCGTCCTTGCGCGCCACCAGCCCAGGATTGGTCGCCGCGGTCTTCTTGAGTACCGCCTGCATGGCGGCACTGTCGAGCCGCGCATTGGCGCCCGGATCCCAGGTGATCCGCAATGCATTGCGTGCCTGCAATGCCTGCCAGAAATGATCCGCCACCACCACCACCCCGCTCGAGCTCGTGAGCACACGGCGAACTCCCGGCATCGACTGGGCTGCGGCGGAATCGACCGATGCGGCTTTGCCGCCCAACACGGGACTCTGCGCCAGCGCCGCGTACAGCATTCCCGGCAGTTTGACGTCCAGGCCGAATTCGGCGCTGCCGTCCACTTTGCCCGGCGTATCAAGCCGCGGTTGCGAGGTGCCGATCAAGCGAAAATCCGCTTTCGACTTGAGCTTGACCTCTTTGGGGACGGGCATGTTGGCGGCAGCAGCCGCCAATTCGCCATAGCTAAGGGTCTTGCCGCGGGCATTCGCGACCATGCCGTTCTTGGCATAGCATTCGGCCGGATCGACCCGCCAGGCACGAGCAGCCGCCGCTATCAACATAGTGCGCGCCTGCGCCCCCGCGGTGCGCAGCTTGTCCCATGCATCTTGGACACTGTTGCTGGTACCGGTGATCTGGCCGCCGTTCAACGCGTTGACATAGGCATCGCCGACCGGCGCGGCGACGATCTTGATGCGCGCCAGATCGACCTCGAGTTCCTCGGCCAGCAGCATGGGCAGCGCGGTGTAAACACCCTGCCCCATTTCCGAGCGATCGACAAGAATGGTGACCGAATTGTCGGAGCCGATCTTGAGCCAGGCGTTCAATTGGCTGTCCCGTGCCTGGCCGCCGCCCGCTTGGCCGCCGCTCGCCGCTCGCGAGGACCGGCCGGCAAACGCGGGCAGCGTCAACGCGAACACCAGGCCGCCGCCCGCCGTCGCCGTGCGTTTGCAAAACTCGCGGCGATCGGGATTGTCCGACTGCGGCTCGGACGAATACGCACTCATGACTGCGTACCCGCCAGCAGCAATTCGGCGGCGCGATGAATCGCCTTACGAATTCTGGCATAGGTGCCGCAGCGGCAAATGTTCCCCGCCATGGCGGCGTCGATGTCGGCATCGGTGGGAGCGGAGTTCGACCGCAGCAGCGCCGCCGCGGACATGATCTGGCCGGATTGGCAATATCCGCATTGCGGCACGTCGAGCTCCATCCAGGCACGCTGCACCGGGTGACTTCGGCCCTGCGAAAGGCCTTCGATCGTCGTGATGTGTTTACCTTCAATCGCCCGCAGCGGCAAAATACACGAACGCATCGCGACGCCGTCCACGTGCACGGTACACGCACCGCACAACGCCATTCCGCAGCCGTATTTGGTTCCTGTCAACCCTAAGTGATCGCGCAACACCCATAGAAGCGGCGTGTCGGGCGACGCGTCGACCTGAAGCCACTGATTGTTGACGGTTATCGCTGTCATTTTGAGCTCTCGCAGCCTTCCGCGGCTTCCATGCTACGCGACTCGACCAAATTTGAGGAGCGGGCAGCGGCGCCCGACGGCCCGGCGCGACGGCCCGGCGCGCGACGGCGATGATATTATTGCTCGATGCCCGCCGAATCCACCTTTTATCCACGCGTCTTCGCCCTCGCGGTCGCCGCCCTCCTGGGTGGCCTGCTGGTGCTTATATTCAAGCCTTTTCTTGGCGCGCTGAGCTGGGCCGCGTTTCTGGCGTTTGTGCTGTATCCGCTGAATCTCAAGCTGCGTCGCCGTCTGCGCGGCGGCGGCCGAGCCGCAGGCGTGCTGACCGTCTTGACCCCCATCACCATACTGCTGCCGTTGAGCGCGCTGTCGATCGAATTCGTCGCGCAAATTTCCTCCCTGTTGCAGAGGCTGCAACAGGCGGCGCGCGACCTGGACATCAAGAGTTTGGCGGATCTGGAGCAATTTTCCTTCATTGCGCGCGCCGACGCTTGGGTGCAAGCGCACAGCGGAATTTCGGCGAGCCAAGTCCGATCGTGGGTGATTTCCGGCGGGCAAGAAGTGCTGCAGCAGGTCGCCGGTAAAAGCGGCTCGTTCTTCCTGGGGGCGCTGGGATCGGTCATCGGGTTTTCGATCATGTTGTCCTTGCTGTTCTTTTTTCTGCGCGACGGCGACGGCATGTGGTCCCGAGCGCGCATGCTCATTCCACTCGATCAGGCGCGAAAGGATCGGCTATTTCGCCAACTGAGCGATGTGGCGCGCGCCATCGTGTTCGGTACCACCATGACGGCGGCGATCCAGGGCTTGCTCATCGGTATCGGATTTGCGATTGCCGGCCTGCCCTCGCCGGTCGTGTTCGGCGTGTTGGCGGCGCTGCTGTCGATGCTTCCCGTCGGCGGCGCGTCTTTCGTCTGGGTGCCCGCCGTGGGGTGGCTGTTCTACCAAGGGCACTGGGGCTTCGCGATATTCATGCTCGTTTGGGGACTGATGCTCGTGGGTCTTGAGAGCCTGTTGCGGCCGATGCTGATTTCGGGGCGCGCGAGAGTTTCGGCGCTGGTCATATTCGTCGGGGTGCTGGGCGGCATCCCCGCCTTCGGGACCATCGGCATCATCGTCGGTCCCGTAGTGCTATCGCTGGTGCTCGCATTGATCGAATTCGCCGAGGAAGCCTCCGGCGCACCGCGCGGCGCATAGCGTCTGCGCGGACCCTTGTCCTGGTCGGGGGCTACAGTACAATCCGCGCCCGTATGGATGTATCTCACCTTCTCGATGGCTTAAACGACGCTCAGCGACAGGCGGTCGCCGCGCCGCTCGGCCCGGCGCTGGTTCTGGCCGGCGCCGGCAGCGGCAAGACGCGGGTGCTCGTTCATCGGGTCGCATGGCTGATCCAAGTCGAGGGCGCATCGCCTCACAGCATTCTGGCGGTCACCTTCACCAACAAGGCCGCCGCCGAGATGCGCGGTCGCATAGAAACCCTGTTGGGATATCCCGGCGGCGCACTCTGGATCGGAACCTTCCATGGCCTCGCCCACCGACTGCTGCGCCTGCACTGGCGCGAGGCCGGCCTACCGCAGGGATTCCAGATCTTGGATTCCGAGGACCAGGCGCGGCTGATGCGTAAAGTGCTGAAGGCCCTCGATCTGGACGAGGCGCGTTGGGTGCCGCGCGAGATTCTCTGGTTCATCAACGCCCAAAAGGATGAGGGCCTCAGGCCTAAGCACATCAAGGACGCGGACGATCCGACGCGCCGTCAATTGATCAGGATCTACCATGCCTACGAAGAGGCCTGCCAGCGGGCGGGCGTGGTGGATTTCGCGGAATTGCTGCTGCGCGCGTATGAATTGTGGCGCGACAACGCCGCGCTTCTACAGCATTACCGCAGCCGATTTCGCCACGTGCTGGTGGACGAATTCCAGGACACCAACGCCATTCAGTACCGCTGGCTCACGCTGCTCGCCGGCCCCGCGGGCCTGCCGTTCGCGGTGGGCGACGATGATCAATCCATTTATCGGTGGCGCGGCGCAAGGGTTGAAAACCTGAACCAATTCCGCCGCGACTACCCGCAAGCGGTGCTTTACAAGCTGGAACAAAATTACCGCTCCACCGGCACGATATTGAAGGCCGCCAATGCCCTGATCGCCCACAATGCCGGCCGTCTCGGCAAAACCCTTTGGACCAGCGCCGAGGACGGCGAGCGCGTCAAACTGTACGCGGCGTTCAACGAGCGCGATGAAGCCGACTTTGTCGTGAATCGCATCCGCGAGTGGGTGGAGCGCGGCGGGGCCCGGCGCGAAGTGGCGGTGCTGTACCGCTCCAACGCGCAGTCGCGAGTCTTCGAGGAGGCCTTCTTGAACGCCAGAATGCCGTATCGGGTGTACGGCGGCCTGCGGTTCTTCGAACGTGCCGAGATCAAGGATGCGCTCGCGTACCTGCGCCTGGTTGCGAACCGCGCGGACGACACCTCGTTCGAGCGGGTGGTGAATTTGCCTGTCCGCGGCATCGGTGCAAAGACCATGGAGGTGCTGCGCGACACGGCGCGGACCAACGGAAGGTCCTTGTGGGCGGCGGCCGGGGTGTGCATGCAAAACGGACTCGCGCAGCGCGCGGCGCTGGCGCTTCAGGGGTTCATGCACGGCATCGACAAAATGGCCGAGGAGATCCGCGACTTGGAATTGCACCAGCAGGTCGATCTGGTCATCCAGAGAAGCGGGCTGATAGAGCACTTCAAGAAGGAGAAGGGCGAGCGGGGCGAAGGCCGCGTCGAAAATTTGCTCGAGCTCGTGAGTGCCGCGCGCGGCTTCTCGCCCGAGAACGACGTCATCGAGCACGCGCAGATGCAGCCGCTCGAGTCCTTCCTCGCCCACGCCGTGCTCGAATCGGGCGAAGGCCAGGCGGATCCATACGCCGATTGCGTGCAGATGATGACCCTGCATTCGGCCAAGGGATTGGAGTTTCCCGTGGTATTTCTCGCCGGCATGGAGGACGGATTATTCCCGCACCAGCGCTCGGTCGCCGATTTGGCGGGGCTCGAGGAGGAGCGTCGCCTGTGCTACGTCGGTGCGACCCGCGCCATGCGCCAGCTCTATATTACTTACGCGGAACAGCGCCGGCTCTACGGCGTGGATCAATACGGCCAGCCTTCCCGATTCATCAGCGAGCTGCCCCCCGAATTGCTGGAAGAGGTCCGGCCGCGACTGCAGGTATCCCGACCCGTGTTCGTCAAACGCGCAGCTCTCGAGGAATCGCCGGCGCTCGGCATGCGGATGGGAAGCCGGGTGCGGCACTTGAAATTCGGCGACGGCATTGTGCTTAATTTCGAGGGCAACGGCCCGCAGGCCCGCATCCAGGTGAATTTTGAGCAGCAGGGCACCAAGTGGCTGATGATGTCTTATGCCAATCTGCAAGTCGTGTAGAGTGGCGCGACCGTGAGAATCATCATTTTAGGCGCCGGGCAGGTCGGGCGTACCGCGGCATACCACCTTTCGCGCGAAGAATCGAACGACGTCACCGTCGTCGATACGAATGACGACATGCTGCGCGATCTGCAGGACCGGCTCGACATTCGCACCGTGATCGGCAATGCGGCGAGCCCCAGGGTCCTCGAAGCCGCCGGCATCGCCGGCACCGACATTCTCGTCGCGCTCACCAACAGCGACGAGGTCAACATGTTGGCCTGCCATATCGCCTGGACTCTGTACCGCACGCCGAAGAAGATTGCGCGCGTACGCTCGGCGGATTACACCGAGCGCGAGAAGCTGTTCGGCGAAAATGCGCTATCCGTCGACGTGTGGATCAGCCCCGAGCAATTGGTGACCGAATACGTGGCGCGGCTCATCCGCTATCCCGGTGCATTGCAGGTGCTCGACTTTGCAGACGGGCGGGTACGGCTGGTGGGCATTCGAGCGCTCTCGGGCGGCCCCTTGGTCGGCCAGGCGCTGCGGACGCTGCGCGAACATATCCCGACGGCCGATGCGCGCGTCGCGGCGATTTACCGGGCGGGCAGGAGCATTCAGCCCGAGGGCACGACGGTGATCGAGGACGGCGACGAGGTGTTCTTTCTGGCGGCCCGCAAGGATATTCGAGTCGTCATGAAGGAAATGCGCCGGGAGGAGGCGCCGGTGCGGCGCGTGGTCATCGCCGGCGGCGGAAACATCGGCTTTCGGCTCGCCAGCGAACTGGAATACAAGAGTCAGGTGAAGCTCATCGAGCGCGATCCGAGGCGCGCACGGCGAGTCTCCGAGTTGCTGAACCGCACGACCGTATTGCTCGGCGACGCGGCCGACGAGAAATTGCTGCTCGAGGAGAACATCGACGGGGCGGACGTTTTCGCGGCGATGACCAATTCCGAGGAAGCCAATATCTTGTCGGCGATGCTGGCCAAGCGGCTGGGCGCCCACAAGGTCATGGCGCTCATCAACAAGCCGTCGTATGCGGAGCTCATTGAAAGCGGCTCGATCGATGTCGCGATTTCGCCGCAGACGGTGACCATAGGCTCGTTGCTGGCGCATGTTCGTCGCGGCGACGTCGTGCGGGTGCATTCACTGCGTCGCGGCGCCGCTGAGGCGCTCGAGGTGGTCGTGCACGGCGATGCCGACAGTTCGAAAGTGATCGGCCGCCGAATCGAGGACATCGTGCTGCCGCAGGGGACCACCTTGGGCGCCGTGGTACGCGGCGAAGACGTGATCATCGCGCATCACGACACCACGGTGCAGCCCGACGATCACCTGATTCTTTTCTTGACCGACCGCCGACACATCGCAGCCGTGGAAAAACTCTTTCAAGGCTCCGCGTCTTTTTTGTGAAGGACATTTTACTGCCGGTTGCGCACGTGTTCGCCATGGTCATGATGGTGTTCGCGGTGGCCATGCTCGCGCCGTTGATCATGGCCATTTGGGAACTGGACCCCGCGCTGTGGTCATTCGTCATTTCGGCGTTCGCGACCTTTGCGCTCGGAGCGCTTTTGTGGCTGGCCACGCGGCGCTTCAAGCGCGAGCTGAAGACCCGCGACGGCTTGATGCTGGTGGCTCTGACCTGGGTCGTATTGCCTGCGGTTGGCGGATTTCCGCTTTGGAACTACCTGCCGATCGATTTCACCCGTGCCTATTTCGAGGCCGCGTCCGGCCTCACCACCACCGGCGGCACGGTCCTGTCGGCGCTTGAAGACCTGCCGCGTTCGATCAATTTGTGGCGGCATTTGCTCAGCTGGCTCGGCGGCATGGGAATCATCGTGCTGGCCGTCGCGATCTTCCCCATGCTCGGCGTCGGCGGCATGCAAATCTACCGCGCCGACATGCCGGGACCGATGAAGGACAGCAGGCTCACGCCGCGCATCGGACAGACGGCCAAACTGTTGTGGGCGGTATACGCGGGCCTGACCGCCGCCTGTATCGTGTGCTTGAAATTTGCCGGAATGAATTGGTTTGATGCCGTTTGTCATGGATTCTCCGCGCTCTCGCTCGGCGGCTTTTCCACCTATGACGCGAACGTCGGGCACTTCAATTCGTTGCGCATCGAGCTGGTGTTGACGGCGTTCCAGGTTTTGGCGGCGCTGAATTTCGCGACCCATTATCTTGCTTGGAGCCAGCGCGGGGTGCGCGCCTATTTCCGCGACGCCGAAGCGAGGGCCATTCTCGGCGTGCTCGGCGCGAGCTGTGTCGGGATTGCGTTGTTCCTGTACTTCAAGGGAACGTATCCGGACTTTCCGACGGCGCTGCGCCATGCCACCTTCAACGTTGTCTCCATGGCCACCGATGGCGGACTGCACACCCAGGATTATTCGCGCTGGCCCATCTTTGCCCCCATGTGGATGCTTTTCCTGAGCTCCATCGTCGCCAGTTCCGGATCCACCGGAGGCGGCATCAAGATGATTCGCACGCTGGTGCTTGCCAAGCAGGCGAATCGCGAGCTCAACCAGCTGGTACATCCGAATATGGTGCGGCCTCTGAAGGTGGGCGGGACCGTGATAGCGAATCGGGTGGTGTTCGCGGTGCTCGCGTTCGTATTCCTGTATTTCATGAGCCTCGTGACGCTGGTGTTCGTCCAGCTGGCAAGCGGCTTGGATTTCATCACCTCACTGTCGTCCATTCTCGCCTGCATCAACAACGCCGGGCCGGGCCTGGGACTGGTGGGCCCGGGAAGCAATTATGGCGTGCTGAATAATTTCCAGACTTGGGTGTGTTCGGCGGCGATGTTGCTCGGTCGCCTGGAGATTTTCACGATTTTGGTGCTCTTTACTCCCACCCTATGGAGAAAATAGCGAAAAATGGGATAAGTTTGCCCACTACCATCTATATTCTGGAACAGTGGGAGATATTTCGAAATTTATGCCAGAAATGGAGCGCTAGAGGCCTCAGAACGTGATTTTCTTGCTGCAACGAGTCACAGAAGCCCGTATTCATAGGGGTGGCGAGCTCACGGCGTCGATCGGGCCCGGGCTGTTGGTTCTGGTCGGCGTCCGACCTGGAGACGATGAAGCTGCCGCGCTGCGGCTACTGGGCCGTCTGCTCGCCTATCGCGTGTTTGCGGACAAGGCGGGGAAGATGAACCTTAGCCTGCGGCAGACTCAGGGAGAGCTGCTGCTGGTGCCTCAGTTCACTTTGGCCGCCGACACGCGCCACGGGCTGCGGCCCGGCTTTTCCACTGCGGCACCGCCCGAGCAGGGAAGGCGGCTGTTCGAGGCGCTGGTTGCGGCGGCGCGGGCTGAGCACGAGAGCGTTTCGAGCGGGGTGTTCGGTGCCGATATGCAGGTATCGCTCACCAACGACGGGCCGGTAACGTTCTGGTTGGAGAACTGATTTGCGCCGAAAGTCCAAGTGCGACCGAACACGCATCGGCGGTCAGCTGTCAAATGTCATGATGTGATTGGCGTATTATTGATGCACTCACTAAAGTGCCGTGAACTCGGAGAAACGACATGTTCGATCCAAAAATGTTACTGGTCATTCTAGCGATTGCATTGGTGATTTTCGGCACCAAGCGTTTGCGTTCGATCGGTTCGGATCTCGGCGCCGCCGTCAAGGGCTTCAAGCAAGCCATGAACGAGGGCGAGTCGGAAGAAAAGGTGAAGCAGCTGAAGCAAGAGAAGGACGCCGATTTCGAACCCGGCGTCGCGGCTCAAGGCGCAGCCCCGCGCGAAGCCGAGGTCAAGGCGCCCCCCCCCAAGACCAACGCCTGATGCGGCATGCTTGATTTCGGGTTTTCAGAGATTCTGCTCACATCGGCCATAGCGCTCGTGGTGCTGGGTCCTGAGCGGCTGCCCAAGGTGGCGCGCCAGGTCGGCAACTGGGTGGGCCGTGCGCGCGTGATGGCGCGCCAGCTGACCGAGCAGCTGGAGCGCGAAGTGACCGCCGAGGCGTTGTTGAAACAGCAATCCACCGCGAGCGGCGCGGTCCAGCCGCCGGCCCTCTCGCGCTCCGTGTCGCAAGCACCCCTCGCCGCGGATGCTCCCGCCGCGGTCAACGCAACGCTCGCCGCGGATGCTCCCCCCGCGGCCACCGCAACGCTCGCCGCGGATGCTCCCCCCGCGGCCACCGCACCCGCTGCGGATGCGCCGCAGCACGCCACGGCCGATCCGAAGCAACCAACCCCATGAGCGAGCCCGAGGGCGAACCGGGCGGCCTCGCCGAAGGTACGCTGATCTCGCACTTGCTCGAGCTGCGCGATCGGATCCTGAAAGCGATGTTGGCGGTCGGCATCTGCTTCATTCCTTGCGCGATGTATATGAACCAGTTGTTCACGTTCGTCGCCGAGCCGCTGAAGCGCCGATTGCCCGCCGGGGCCACGCTGATTGCGACCAGCGTTGTCGCTCCGTTTACGGTGCCCTTCAAGCTGGCGCTGGTTCTCGCCATCGGTATCGCAATTCCCGTCGTGCTGTACCAAGCCTGGGCGTTCGTTGCGCCGGGATTGTACAAACACGAGAAGAAGCTGGCCGTACCACTGCTGATTTCCAGCATTTTGCTGTTCTATTTGGGCGCCGCCTTCGCCTATTACGTGGTGTTCCCGGTGATGTTGAGCTTCTTCGTCGCGACCACGCCCCACGGCGTGCAGATGATGACCGACATGGGCAGTTACCTGGATTTCGTCATGATCCTGCTGCTTGCGTTCGGCATCGCGTTCGAAGTTCCGGTGGCCACTGTATTATTGGTGTGGACCGGATTCGTGAGATTGGCCACGCTCAAGAAAAACCGCGGTTTCGTGCTGCTCGGGATATTCATCTTCGCCGCCTTCGTGACGCCGCCCGACGCCGTCTCGCAGAGCGCGATGGCGGTCCCGATGTATCTTCTGTATGAAATAGGAATCATCATGGCGGGCTTGTTGCTCAAAGATAAAATCGCGGCGCGCGCCAAACAGGATGCCGAGGACGCCAAGCACGGGGCTGGGGCCTAGGAGTCTTGAGTTCGATGCCCGCGCCGCAGCTCACCCTGAAGGCCATCCTTCTGTCGATCGTCCTGACGGTGATACTGGCGTCCGCCAACGCCTATGTGGGCTTGTTTGCCGGCCTCACGGTCGCGACCGCGATTCCGGCGGCGGTCATTTCCATGGCGGTGCTGCCGTTGTTCGGCCGGCCCAATATTCTCGAGAACAACATCGTGGCGACGGGCGCCTCGGCCGGCAGCTCGATCGCTGCAGGCGCGATCTTCACGCTGCCCGCCCTCATTCTGCTGCATCATTGGTCGAGCTTCGATTATTGGTGGACGCTCGCCATCGTCGGCTTGGGCGGACTGCTCGGCGTACTGTTCTCGGTGCCCTTGCGACGGACGCTGATCATCGAGCAAAAGCTGCAGTTTCCCGAAGGCGTCGCCGCGGCCGAGGTGCTGAAGGTCGGCGCCAATCCCGGCATCGGCGCCAAATTCTTAGGCGTTGCGGCTCTGGTCGGCGGGGTGTTCAAGTTGATCACATCGGGTTTGCGCTGGCTGCCCGAGACGTTCACGGCCCAGGGTTTCGTCGGTCGGCGAGGCATCGCGTTTTTCGGCTACGGCTTCTCGCCCGCGCTGCTGGCGGTCGGCTACATCGTTGGACTCAATGTCGCGATCTTGATAGCGGCCGGCGGCTTGTTTTCCTGGTGGCTGGCCATTCCCCTGTACAACAGCTTTTTCTTCGATCATGACCCGGCGCTGATGCACAAATTGATCGGCCTCGACGCCGAGGATGCGGCGTTCGCCATTTGGCGCGCGCAGGTGCGCTACATCGGCGTCGGCTGCATGTTGACCGGCGCGCTTTGGGCACTGTGGTCGCTGCGCAAGTCGCTGCTATCGGCGATTCGCAGCGGTCTCAAGGTCAGCGGAAATAGATCCCTCGACATACCTCACACTGAGCGCGATTTGCCGATGGGCGGCGTGCTGGTGTGCATCGCCTTGTTCGTCGTACCGCTGTTCGTGCTGTATTACTTGGTGGTCGGCAGCATCGGCGTCAGTCTCGCGATGGCGGTCATCATGATCGTCGCGGGGTTCTTGTTTTCCTCCGTCAGCGGCTATATGGCCGGCCTGGTCGGATCCTCGAACAACCCGGTGTCGGGCATCACGATATGCACGATTTTGTTCGCCTCTCTGGTGCTGATGTGGATGGTCGGAGGCAACTCCTCGATCGGCGCCGTCGCCGTCGTATTCATCGGCGCAGTGGTATGCAACGCCGCCGCGGTTGCCGGCGACAACCTGCAGGATCTCAAAGCCGGGCAATTGATCGGGGCCACCCCATGGCGCCAGCAGGTGATGCTCGGGATCGGCGTGATCGCGAGCGCCGCGGTAATGGCGCCGGTGATGAATGTTCTGCAATTCGCCTACGGCATCGGCGAACCAGCGCATCCCGGGGTAAAGGCCTTGCCGGCGCCGCAGGCGAATCTGGTCAAATCGGTCGCGGAGGGCATGTTCGGCGGCACGTTGCCGAGCGGCATGATTGCGATCGGCGCCGTGATCGGCGCCTTGATCATTGTCCTGGATCTGTACCTCAAGCGACGCGGCTCGCGCTGGAGCGCGCCGGTGCTCGCGGTCGCCGTGGGAATCTATCTGCCGCTCGACGTATCGACACCGATTCTGGCGGGCGGCATCGTGGCCGAACTGGTCGGCCGTTGGCACCTCAAGCACAACCCGGGCGGCGATCACGACAAACTCGCCCAAAACGGCATGTTGTTCGCGGCGGGATTGATCACCGGCGAGGCGCTGGTGGGGATATTCATCGCGATGTGCATTTGGATCAGCAGGAACCCCGACGTGCTCACTTCAGGCGCCCAACTGCCCGGCGGCAAGTGGTGGGCGGCGGCTCTATTGCTGGGTGTTTGCTATTGGGTATTTCGCGCCGGAACACCGCGACATCCGGCTTAAGTCGGTCCGGGCGGTAAATTCAATGCGCGATTCCCGCTCGACCGCGAAGCTCATGGTATGCCTCGGCACCATTTACCTGGTGTGGGGTTCGAGCTTCTTGTTCTCGAAGATCGCGGTCAACAACCTCCCCGTCGCCCTGTTTTCCGCGATTCGATTCCTGACGGCGGGTGCGCTGCTCGCGCTGATCGCGCGCTTCTGGGGCGGCCATCCCTTTCCCAACCGCTTGACCGAGTGGCGCCACGTGATCATTGCCGGGTTTTTCATGGTTTTCGCGAGCAACGGGCTCAACACCTGGGCCATTCACTATATTCCGAGCAATCAGTCGGCCCTGCTCAATGGCACAGCGGCATTTTGGATCGCGGGACTCGGGGTTTTTGGCCGGCGCGGCCATCCGCTCACTCGCTGGGCCGTTCTCGGCATGCTCACGGGATTCGCGGGCGCGGTCCTGATGCTGATTCCGAAGGGCGATTGGCGGGCATCGCACCTATTGGCGCAGTTCGGTGTGCTGACCGCGTGCTGTGCGTGGGCGCTTGGCACCCTGTACTACCGCAGCATCGACACCAACTTGACTTCTCTCATGTTCATGGCCATGCAAATGTGCATGGGCGGTCTCATGTTGTTGGTGGTTGCGATCGGCCACGGCGATCCCGCGCACTGGGCGCCCAACTTCCCCGGCTTGGCGGCACTTTTCTATCTCACCTTCTTCAGCTCGTGTCTCGCCTATACCGCCTATGGCTGGCTCAGCCTCAACGCGACGCCGGCGCTGATCGGCACCTACGGCTACGTGAATCCGGCCATCGCGGCCTTTCTCGGCTGGCTGTTTCTCAACGAGCATTTGTCGAATTTTCAGCTGGTGGGTATGGTGATCATCATCGCCGCGGTGGGCATCTTGACATTGCCCGGCGGCGCTCTCACCGATCCGAAGACGCTGGGCGAACCGAAGACGCAGTGAGCCCCTGCGCTCCGCCCATGCCAGAAGCGCATCAGCGGCGCTTGACGATTACTTCGATTTTGCCCTTGGGTCCGACAAACCACGAACCCAGCATGCTCACCAGGCTCACAAGCACGGCGGCCCAGAAAGCCGACCAAAACCCCGCCAAGTGCATTCCCGGCAGCATCCAAGCGACCAGCGCCACCATCCCCGCGTTGATCACCAACAGGAACAATCCGAGAGTGACGATGGTCATCGGCAAGGTCAGCACGATGGCGATGGGCCGTACGATGGAATTGACGATCCCGAGCAATAAGCCGGCAAGCATCAAAGTCGCCGGGCTGTCGATGTGAACGCCCGGCACCCACAGGGTTGCCAACCATAGACCGAGCGCCACCAGGGCTGCGCGAACTAGGAAGCCGAGCATGCTGTCTCCATCGGTATCTTATGCCACCCGCGCGCTGCGCGCGCAATAAGGCGCGATCAGTAATCCAATCCCGGCAGGGGCGGATCCTTGGGCTCGGCCGGCGGCTTTTTACGCGGCGGGCTGTCGAGGGTCACTTTGATGCGGGCCATCAACCGCTCCCATCCCACCCGCAGGCGCACGTAGGTCTGGTCCCAGCTGGACGACTCGGGAACTCCCGAACCGAGCAAGCGCAGCGAGGTGGTTCCTTCGCCCTTGCGCACGTCGAGCAGAAAATCGTCCACCACGGCGCTGTCGCTCGTCGGCATGTCCGGGCCGTTCAGGTAAATCAAGCGCAGCCGGCGATTCACCTCGAAAATATCGATATGCGCTTCGCGGCCGCCTTTGTTGCGCTTGCCGATGCGGTACAGGCCGCCCTCGCGAGGATCGATCTCGGCTTCCTGACCCGACCAGATTCGGATCAATCCCGGGTCGGTGAGCGCACGCCATACTCGCGCCACCGGAACGCCCACCTCGATCAGATGGGCATAGCCGCGGGTGCCGGAATGACTGGACTTGCGGGGTAAGCTCATTGCAGATCTCGAACCTCTAGGCCATTGGAATACCAAAGCTTGGCGCAAACCAAGCGGCGACGGAGTGCTAGAATCCAACAAGATCGGAGGAACATCCATGGCTTATGTCGATATCGTGACTGCGCTCGCACTTCTTCAGTTCGTCGTCTTCGGCTTCAAGGTCGGCGCAGCTCGCGGCAAGTATCGGGTCAAGGCCCCCGCCACCACCGGAAACGAGATTTTCGAGCGCCACTTTCGCGTTCAACAGAATACTTTGGAGCAGTTGATTGCTTTTGTTCCCGGATTGTATTTATTCAGCCATTATTTCAGCCCCCTGTGGGCTGCCGGCCTTGGCGTCGTGTATTTGATAGGCCGCGAACTGTATTCCGCCAGCTACGTCAAAGACCCCGCAAAACGCGGTCCCGGTTTCGGTCTGACGTTTATGCCCACTGTCATCTTGGTCGCAGGCGGATTGATCGGGGCGGCGATGCGCCTCGGCGGACATTGAAATTCACGGCTAAACGCCTATAGTAAGGTCTCGAACAAGCTGGGGTGGCCTTGAGGGCCTGAGATGCCGGCAGCGTCCGAAGGGCGCGCACCGGCAAACCCATTGAACCTGATCCGGTTAGTACCGGCGGAGGGAGCATGGGTAGGATTTGCGTTTTTCTGGGGCTCGCCTGGCTCTTCGGGGACTGGGCTCCGGCATCGCCTCTGCCGGCAACCTCGGGGGCGGACTCAGGCGGCACTCAGCTCGACCCGATCATCGTGACGGCCACCTTGAAGCCGCTGCCGGAATCCGAAATACCGGGCAGCGTTTCGGTGCTCGACTCGAACACGCTGCGCGATGCCGGACGGCAAAATTTCGAGGATGTCCTGGCGCTGGTGCCGAACTTCAACTGGGCCGGCGACACGTCGTTGCCGAGATATTTCCAGATTCGGGGCATCGGCGAGCTGCAGCAGTATCAAGGCGCCCCGAACCCTTCCGTGGGTTTCCTGATCGACGACATCGACTTCAGCGGGCTCGGCATGGCCGCCACTTTGTTCGATGTGGATCACATCGAAGTACTGCACGGCCCGCAGGGCACGCTCTATGGAGCGAACGCGCTCGCCGGACTCATCTACGTCAAGAGCGCGGCACCTGCCGAAGAGTTCGGTGGCCGCGCGGAATTCGACGCCGGGGACTACGGCGAACGCTCCTACGGCGCGGTGATCACAGGTCCGGTGCCTGCCCTCGACTCGGCGTTCAGGCTCGCCGCCCAGCAATACACGAGCGACGGCTTCTATCGCAATGCGTACCTGGGTCGCGATACCGACAACCGCGACGAGCTCACCCTGCGGGGCCGGTGGCGCTATGAGCCCAACGACCAATGGCGCGTCGACCTCGCGGTGCTGCGCGTGCAGATCGACAACGGCTACGACGCGTGGTCGATCTACAACGGCAGCCGCATCACCGCGTCCGATCATCCGGGCGTCGATCGGCAGTATTCCACCGGCGTTTCAGCGCGCGCCGACTACACCGGCTGGACGAGCGCGACGCTCACCGCGATCGCGACCTACGCGGACACCACCGTGAACTACGGTTTTGACGGCGATTGGGGAAATCCCGTTTCCTGGGCGCCGTATACCTACGATTACACCGAGTATCAGGTTCGCTATCGCTCGACCCGCAGCGCGGAGATACGCCTGGGCGACACGCGGCAGCACGGCCTATCCTGGCTGTTCGGAGTCTACGCCTTTCAGCTGCACGAGAGTTTGAGCGACACCAGCAGCGGCGTTTATCTGGATCCTTTCGATGCCACGCAGAATTCCACCACCTTAAGCGTCGTGCAAAGCCGGTATCAGGCGTTGAACAGCGCGCTGTACGGCCAAATAGACGGCGATCTCGGCGCCAGAGCGCGCTGGTCGTTCGGCCTGCGCGGCGAGCGCCGCACCACCCATTACGATGATACGACCACGAATCTCGATGCCCCGACGTTGAGCAACGTGTTCGATCCGGAAAACAACCTGTGGGGCGGTCACGCCTCCTTGGACTACACCCTTGCCAAGGGCCGACAGATCTATGCACTGATCGCACGCGGCTACAAGGCGGGCGGCTTCAACTTGAGCCAGGGGCTGCCGGCAAACCAGATTCTGTTCGGTCCGGAAGACGATATGAACTATGAGATCGGGTACAAGTCGCAAGCGCCCGACGGCAGCCTTCGGATCGACTCATCGCTCTTTTACATGGCGCGGCACGCTCCGCAACTGCTCACCGGCGAACAATTGATCCCCAATAATCCCAACACCTTCATTTTTTACACCGGCAATGCCCAATCGGGCTACAACTACGGATTGGAAAGCAGCCTCGCTTGGCGCGCGACCTCGAAACTGGAATTCGGCGGCTCATTGGGCCTGCTGCAGACTCTTTACCGCGGATTCGTACAGAACGGCGCGGTCTTCCCGAATCGCGCGCTGCCGAACGCGCCGGCGTGGCAGGCGGCGATCAACTCCACCTGGCGCGATCCTCGCGGCCCGTTCGCGCGAGTGGACGTAACCGGCATGGGATCGTTCTTCTACGACTTGCCACCCAATTGGACCCGCTCGAATCCCTATGGCCTCGTAAACACCAAACTGGGCTGGCAGACTGGCCGCTACGAGATCTACTGGTGGGGTAGGAATTTGCTCAACAAGGACTACACGGTGCGCGGCTTTTATTTCGGCGACCAGCCGCCGAATTTTCCGAACACGCTCTATACGCAATTGGGCCAGCCCCGCAACTGGGGGGTGCACGTCACGGTGAATTACTAGCGATGGGCGGCGCAAACGCCCGCACCCGCCAACAGACACGGGAGCCAACCGATCGCGAGGAGATGAGCGCGCAACAGCCGGCTCCTGTCGAAACACACTAGCGCATCGACACCCGGACGCGCGCGATCGAGCTTTGCTCCATCCAGCTCTTGACGCGCTTGGCGTCGGCGACGCGCGTGTACTTGCCCAATGAATCCAGCAACACGATCACCACGTGGCGGCCTTCGATCACCGCTTCCATCACCAGACACCTGCCGGCCTCGGCGATATAGCCGGTCTTCTGCACAATGATGTTCCAGGTGGGATTGGCCACCAGATTATCGGTGTTGTGGAACTCCACCAGATGACGGTGGACGCGCACCGTGTAGCGCTTGTCGGTGGAGTACTCCCGGATGGTCGGATTCTGCGAAGCGGCGATGACCAGCTTGGACAAATCCTCGGGGCTCGCGACGTTCTCGCTGGACAAGCCGGTCGGATCGACGAAGTGGGCAGTGGTCATCCCGAGCGCCGCGGCCTTCGCGTTCATGGCGCTCACCATGGCCGGCATCCCGCCCGGATAGTTGTTACCGAGCGCGTGCGCAGCGCGATTTTCGGAGGACATCAGCGCCAAGTGCATCAGATCCCCGCGCCTCAAAACCGTGCCGACGGTCAGGCGTGAAAGTCCGCCCTTTGGCAGATCTTGTTCCGCCTGCGTGATTTCGAGCGGTTCATCCAGCGGCTGTTTGGCGTCCAGCACCACCAAGGCCGTCATCAACTTCGTGATCGACGCGATCGGCGCCGCCACGTTCGAATTGCGCGAATACAGGACGGACGAATCGCTGGAGTCGAAGATGAGCACCGAACTCGATTTGAGCTTCGGAGTGGGCATCGGCTTCGCGGTCGCATGCATGGCGCATACGGTCAGCAGTATTCCGGCTAATGGCGCCGGCGCATAGCGCCCTCGATTGATGGATCCCATGAAAATCCTAAGGTTCTACTTCAAGTAATGCAAGGTAAGCATATGTTAATCCAGGCTCGACGTGATGCAGTGCTAACTTTGCCACCATTCCGGTCAAAGTCCAACCTCCGGCTCAAAAGAAAGCCATCGGGTCATAATGCAGCCGCCCGGCAAAGCTCAGCTGCCGGCCAAGATCCAATCCTGCGGGTGTTTGCCGGCCGGTCCCGCGCGCATCTCAAGCGCCGGCCTCGGCGCCGGGAGCGCGGCGCAGTTCCTTGTCGCGATACATATTGCGCTCGGCCATGGAGAGCAAGTCGCGGATGTCGCGTCCGTCCTTGGGGTAATTCACGACGCCGACGTTGACGCTGCAGCGGATCATCCGCGAGCGCAGGTCGAGAGTCGTCTTGTACACGTTGTGGCGGGCGCGCTTGACCACCGCTTCGGCCACCTCGGGCGAAGCCCCGGGCAACAATACCGCAAACTCGTCGCCGCCGAAGCGAGCCGCGCTGTCGGTGCCACGAATGCTTCGTTGCAGGCATTGCGCGACCAGAATGATGGCGCTATTGCCGGCATCGTGGCCGAAGCTGTCGTTGATGTCCTTGAGCCGATCCATGTCGATCAGCAGCACGGCGTAGGTTCCGCCCTCGTGCTCGCGGGCGGCGTGTTCGCGCTGCCATACCTCGTTGAATTTGCGCAAATTCAACAACCCGGTCAAGGAGTCGGTTTGCGCCAGGTTCTCGATGCGCTCGCGCGCTTCCGTGACGTCGGCGGACAGAGTGGTTGTGAGATAGGCAACCAGCAGGAAAGGCGCCAGTTGGCCGACGGCCCGACTGGCGTAGACCAGAGAAATTACATCGATACCCGGGGTCGCCGCGGCCAGCAGAAGATGGCACAGCGCGATCGCGGCAACTTGAGTCAGCGTCACCAGCCGGCCCAGAGTCAGCGCGCTCAAGATGATCGGCAACAGGTACAAATTGAGCAGCGGACTCGAACTCTTGCCTGTAAACCACAGGACACCCGTGATGAATACCACCATGGACCAGGATTCGATCAGCAACCTGGTCCGCGTGCGGCCCGGAAGGAAGCGTCGGGCCCGAAACGCGACGATCGCCGCCGCAAAGGCGCCCAGCAACCCGAGCACGGGCCACAGCTGCGTCGCCGGCGCGTGCGACCACACGAGCACCAGCGCGGCCAAGACCAAACAAAGGATTTCGATGGACCGAGTACTGCGCACGACGCTGGCCGCTACCGTGCTGCCGCGGACACCGACCCGTGGCCGCTCACCGAGGGTACCTTCAGCTCTTGGATGGCGCGCTTAACCTCGGGATCACGCTCGAGCAGCGGCGCATCGGCAGGCGTGGCGGGCGGCGGCTTCGGGTCGCGCTCGAGCTCGATGTCGGGCGCGATGCCGCGGTGATTGATCGACACGCCTGAAGGAGTGTAGTAAAGCGAGGTGGTGAGTTTGATGGCGCGGTCGCCGGCAAGCGGCATCACCGTCTGCACCGAGCCCTTGCCGAATGTGGTACGCCCCATGAGTACGGCACGGTGATGGTCCTTGAGCGCACCGGCGACGATTTCCGCCGCCGAGGCTGAACCGCCGTTCACCAATACCACGATGGGCGCACCATTGAGATCATCGCCGGGAGTCGCGGTCATTTCGAAATTCGATTCCAGCGTGCGACCCTTGGCACTGACGATCACGCCGCCGTCGAGGAACTCGTCGGCCACGGCCACCGCCGCCTCGAGCACGCCGCCCGGATTGTTGCGCAGATCGAGCACCAGGCCCTTGAGGGGCCCGCCATTGCGCTTGCGCAATTCCCTCAGGGCGCCGGTCAATTCCTCGCCGGTCGCGTCGCTGAACTGCGCGATGCGCACATAGCCGTAGCCGGGCTCCGGCAACTCGGCTCTCACGCTGCGCAATTGCACGCGTGAACGCTTGAGGGTGAATTGCAGCGGTTCGGTACTGCCCTCGCGCATGATTCCGATCTTGACCGGGGTCCCCTCTTTGCCGCGCATGCGTTCGACGGTATCGCTCAGCGTATTGGTATTGACGGCTACGCCGTCGATGGTCGCAATGACATCGCCCGGACGGATGCCGGCTTCCGCGGCCGGAGAGCCGTCCAAGGGCGTAATGACCACGACCTGACCGTCTTCCAGCGACACCTCGATGCCCACGCCCGAGTATTGGCCCGAACTGCTGATTTTCAGTTCGTCGTATTCTGCGCCGTCGAGGTAGGCCGAATACGGGTCGAGCGAGGAGACCATCCCGCGGATCGCCGCCTGCAACAGTTGGTGATCGTCAACGGGAGTGACGTACTCGCGCTCCACACGCTCCAACACCTCGGCCAAAAGCCGCGCGTCTTGCCAGGGCATATCCTGGCCGAGTGCATCGGGCTTGCCGGATTCGGGCTTGTCGGCCGGAGCGCCGCGGGCGAGGCCGAGCGACAGGCCAATCGAGATGCCGAGCGCGAGCAGCAGCACATTGCATGTTTTCTTGATCATCAGGCGCCGCAGCATACGTGCGGTAGCGCTCCGCCGCTAGTTGCCGGAAGCAGCCGATCGGCTTCCTGCCGCAACGCGCAAATCCGCGGGCGCCGAAAAGCACGCATACAAGGGAAGGTCGCGAATGGCCTGGTCAAGCGCCAGCGGCTTGCCGATGAAGAATCCCTGGCCGTAGTCCACTCCCAATCTCGCGGCGAGCGCACGGATCGCGTCGGTTTCGACATGTCCGGCCACGGTCTCCAAGCCGAAGGTTTTCGCCAGCTGGGCGATAGCCACCATCATCGACTGGGATTTCGCATTGTCGGTGAGATCCCGGCTCAAGCTGCCGTCGATCTTGATGCACGACACGGGCAGGGAATTGAGGTTCGAGAGCGAGCCGACGCCGCGCCCGAAATTGTCGAGCGCGAAGGAAATTCCCTGCTCGCGCAGCCGATACATGAAAGGTGCGATGGTCCCGACGCGGCCGGTGGCCGCCTCCTCGGAAAATTCGAAGTTCAAGGTCCCCGGTTCGATACGGGTGTCGCGCACACGCTCCTGCACCAGGCTCCAGAATTCCCCGTCGACCAGCGAAGCCGCCGAGACATTGAGCGAGAATCGCGCGCAGTGCCGGCGCAGCAGATCGCGGCAGTCGGCCAGGCGCCGGGTGAATTGTTCGACGACCCAACGATCGATGTCACGAATCAGCGCTTCGCAACCCGCACCCTGAAGCTTCTCCAAGCCCAGGCGCGAACCGTCGCCGGCGCGCGCGCGCAGCAGGATTTCGAATCGCGGATCGGCCGGCGCCGCACTCAAGGGCAGAATGGGTTGCGCCAGGAGTTCGAACGAATCGCAGGCGAGCGCCGCGCTGACTTCGGCGGCCAGATTCATCGACGCCGGGCGTCGGCTGAAGTTTTGCGCGTTGCTGTAGAATATCTCCACCCGGTTGCGGCCGCGTTCCTTGGCCGTCCGGCAGGCCATTTCAGCGGCCGCCATCGCATGCTGGAGCGGGCGGTCGCGATCGCCGATCCGCGATACGCCGATACTGAGCGAAACCAGCAGGGGTTTTTCGCCCCGCGAGCAGCTGAGCTTGATGGCGGCGCTGCGTAGCTCTTCTGCGATCCGCGCAGCAGGCTCGATGCCGCAGCCCGGCACCAACACGGCAAACCGGCCGCCGCCGATACGCGACGCCAAGGTTCCTTCGGGCCCGCGCCGACAGATCAGCCCCGCGACACTCTGGATGACCTCGTCGCCGACGTGCATGCCATGATCTTCATTGACCACATTCAGCTGATCGACGTCGATGTAGAGCAAGCCGTGCCTGCTGGCGCAGGCACGTTCCTCGGTCGCCGGCCACTTTGCCGTGACTTGCGCGATAAAGGCTGCCGGCGTCAGCATGCCGGTGAGCGCATCGAAGCTCGCGCCGATGATTTGCGCGCCCTTGCGGGCCAGAAGTTCCAACGTTTCGGCGTCGCGCAACTCGAAATCGGCGCAGTCGGCGAGGCGGAACACTGCGAGCGCGCCTATGACCCGTCGACTCTCGTCGCGAATCGGAGTGGAAATCGCCTTGTAAGGCACCGCGACATTCGCGCTGTCGAGCACCAGCTTGTTCGCAACCAGCGTGCATCCGTGCAGCTGGGCGCGCGTCATCAGGTGACTGTGCATCTGTGCGAGCAGCGCGCTCTGCGCCTCGAGCGACCGGCCGGGACGAGTACGGCAGATCGTCACGTTGCGCGCGGGCAGGAGAACGGCGGCAACCATGCCGGAAAGGCGCTCGAGCGCGATTTCGGGCACCTGTGCCAGCGCCTGCAATCCATCGGCCGGCGACGCTTCGGAAAGCCGCTGCAGCAAATCGAGGTCGCGGCTGTTATCCGCAAGATTGTCGTTGAGCTCGCCGATGGCGGCGCGCGCGCTCAATTCGCTTTGCAGACAGTCGAGCGCCGGTTTGATCAGGAGGTGCAGCGCCTCCACGCCGTGCGGGGCTCCGGCATGGGCGGGTATGGCGAGGGCGACGAATCCCAAGACTTCGTCGAGCGCCCCTCGGATTCGAAAGCCGTAGCATGCGTCGGCGGCGCATTCCACGGCCACCCCGTCGGCATCGCCGTGCCTGCCGGTCGTGACTATGGAGAGGGATTCCAGCGTGGATCGGAGCAATGCCGGCGCGTTCGGACCGCTCGACCACCGCGGCTGCGCATCGGCGCCCGAAAACACGCTGTGGCTGATGGCCGGACAGAGTCGCGTCAGCAACTGCGCATACGACTCCCAAGTACCGACCGATGCCGTCATGCGCGCGAGGATGCAGGATCCGCCGCCGCCGATCTACGACGTGCTCGGCACTTCGGCGCACCCCCATGAGACATAATTCCGCTGTTTCCGGCCGGCAAATCTCCCTCGCCTTCGCTATCAAGGAGTCGACTTCAACCAGATTTTTGGATCGACGGGCTTGCGACCGTCGCGTATCTCGAAGTAAAGCTGCGGCCGGGCTGCGCCGGCATCGCCCACGGCCGCGATCACATCGCCCGGCGCCACCCAATCGCCCACCGATTTGTACAGGACCTCGGCGTGACCGTAGAGGGTCATGTAATTGCCGCTGTGCCCGATGATGAGCAGCAATCCCAGGCCTTGCAGCCAGTCGGCGTAGATCACGCGGCCAAAGTAGGGCGCACGCACCTTCGCGCCGGGCGAAGTCTCAATCATCACGCCGTTCCAGCGCACGACCGCCGGTGCGTCGGGGGCACCGGCAGCCGGCTGCGTTCCGTTGCCTCGCGACTCCTGGTAATGGGCGGTCATCCTTCCCGGGACCGGCCATGGCAGCCGGCCGCGCAGCTGACCGAAGCTTTGCTGCGTATCCACCGGAAAGTCCTGCAGCACCTGGGCGAGATCGGCGATCAATGATTCGATCGCCTGCTCTTCGCGTTTGAGCTGCGCCATCTCTTGATTGCCGCTGCTGACTTGCCGGCCGAGCGCGGCCAGTGCCGAGGCACGCTCCGCGCGCGCGCGCTCCAAGCCGGCGACTTCGCGGCCGACATCATCCTCGAGCGTCTTGAGTTTTGCCGCCTGCGCGTCGATCTCGTCCGCCAATTCCCGCAGCCGTGCGGCGCGCGCATCGATTTCGTCGATTTTAGCTGCGCGCGCGCGCGCGAAATACCCGTAGAGAGTCAACATCCGGCCGGCCTCGGCCGGATTGGTCTGACTCAACAGGATCCTCATCTGCTCCTGTTGTCCGATCATGTATGCGGTGCGCGCCTGCGCGGCCAGCGCCGCCCGCTCCGAATCCAATGCGTTCTGAGACCGGGTCCGTTCGGCGCGAAGCTCGCCGCGGCGCCGCTCGGCGCTGAGTTCGGCGGTGTGCAGCGCGTCGAGCCGCCGACGCTTCGCGGTGATCTCCAGGTCCGCTTCGCGCAAGCGCGCATTCAACGCGTCGCGTTGCTTGAGCTCGAGCCCCAGACGGTTAGTCAACGTCGCAATACGCGCCCGCACGGCCGCAAGCTTGGCTCGCGCCTGGGCGGAGTCCGCCGACTCGGCCGCAGCTCCGGCTGCGCTGGTGCAAAGCAGAAGGGCGATTACGATGAATGGTCTCAAGCGTTCGATTGCTCGGCTAATGAGGGCGGTTCGATCCCACGGATCGCAAGCATACAAGCCTAGGGGTCGCTGCTATACTTGCCCGCCCGAAAAAACCATTAGTGCTTTGCATGCAGCGACTGCTCGAGTTCATTGGTCATCATCCCTATCTGGCGATCGGCGCCGTGTTGTCCGGCGCCGCGGTGATCTTCTATGAGCTTCGCGAGCGGGTGCAAAGCTTCGCCGCCCTCTCCGCGATGCAGGCCGTGCGTCTCATGAATCAGGGCGCGCTCGTCATCGATCTGCGCGGCAAGGAGTCGTTCGACACCGGCCATATCGGCGATGCCCGCAACATACTGGCGGCTGAGCTCGGGGCTCAATCGGAGACGCTGAAAAAGTGGCGCGACAAGACCATCATTACCTATTGCGACAGTGGGGTGAGTGGCGCCGCTGGGGCGCGCACGCTGACCAAGCTCGGCTTTACCCACGTCTTCAATCTCGAAGGGGGCCTGAACGCCTGGATCAAGGATAATTTGCCGCTCGCCAAAACCGCCGCGGGCAGCAGGGCAAATGCCAAGTGAACCGGCCGCAGGTCGTCATGTACTCGACCGGCTGGTGTCCTTACTGCGATCGGGCCCGCGAGCTGTTGACGAAAAAGGGCGTGGAATTCAAGCAAATTGACGTCGACGAGGACGGCAAATTGCGCGAGGAAATGAGTGCGCGCAGCGGCAGGCGCACGGTCCCGCAAATTTTCATCGGCACCAAGCATATCGGCGGCTGCGAGGATCTTTTTGCGCTCGACGCCAGCGGCGAACTGGATCGATTAATTGAGGGGGTTTGATGAACGAGGTTAAAACCGAGGGGGCTCCGGCCGAAGTCGGCGGCGTGCAAGTGAACTTGCAGAGCGTCTATCTGAAGGACTGCTCGTACGAGTCGCCGAATGGTCCGAGGCTGCCCAACAATCAAGGCTGGGACCCCAAATTCCAGCTCAACATGAATACCTCGACCGAGGAGCTGGGCACCGATGTGCGCGAGGTGTTGCTGACGGTCACTCTGGAAGCAAAGCAAGGCGATGCCACGCTGTATCTCGCCGAGGTCAAGCAGGCGGCCGTATTTTCCATTGTCGGCGCATCGAACGAGGATTTGAAACGCCTGATCGGCAGTTTTTGTCCGAGCGTGCTGTTTCCCTATGCGCGTGAAGCCATTTCGGACCTGGTCGTCAGGGGCGGCTTTCCGAATTTTCTGCTGCCGCTCGTGAATTTCGAGGCTTTATTGACGCAGGCGTTGGAAGCACCGCAGCCCGGGGCGGTCAATTAGTCTAAGATCCGGCGCTCGCAAGGTCCTGACGATGCAGAACCCGCAACTCGAGCCCATGGCGGTCATCGGCGCCGGCTCCTGGGGAACGGCTCTCGCCATTCAGTTGGCGCGCACAGGCCATCCGATTCGACTCTGGGGCCGCGACCGCGCGCAAATCGAGGCGATGCAGCGCTCGCGGCGCAACCTGCGGTATCTGCCCCAAGCCGAATTTCCCGATACGCTGCGCGCGGTGGCGGATTTGGCGCAGGCGCTGCGGGGTGTGCGCGATGCGCTGGTGACGGTGCCTTCGCATGCGTTTCGCGCGACGCTGATCGGGCTCGAGCCGCACCTCGATTCGGACACCCGGATCGCCTGGGCCACCAAGGGATTCGAGACGGCGACCGGGCTGTTGCCTCATCAAATCGCCAACGAAGTGTTTCCAGGGCGGCCGGGCGCGGTTTTGTCGGGTCCGACATTCGCCGTCGAGGTCGGCGCCGGATTGCCCACGGCCATGACTGTCGCGTCGCGCGACGAGCGCTTCGCCAAAGAGTTGGTGCTGAGGCTGTCCGGTCCGCGATTCCGCGCTTATACCCAGACCGACATCATGGGCGTCGAGGTGGGTGGCGCCGTGAAGAACGTCATCGCAATCGGTTCGGGCATCGCCGACGGCATGGGCTTCGGCGCCAATACCCGCGTGGCGCTCATTACGCGCGGACTCGCCGAGATGATGCGCCTTGGGGTTGCACTCGGCGGCCAGCGCGAGACCTTCATGGGCCTCGCGGGCCTCGGCGACCTGGTACTCACCTGCACCGACGATCAATCCCGCAATCGGCGCCTCGGGTTGGCGCTCGGTCGCGGCAGTTCGCTCGCGGATGCCGCACACGACATTCACCAGGTAGTCGAAGGGGTGGAAGCGGCATACGCCGTGCGCAACGTCGCCGAACGCCTGGGCGTCGAGATGCCCATTTGCCGCGAGGTTTACTGCATCATGCACGAGGGCAAACCGGTGCGGGCGGCGCTGCAGGCGCTGATGGCACGCGAGGTGCGCTCGGAAACGGATTAAGGTCCGCAGCCTGCAAACCTTAGCTGGCGCCACGCCTCGTACGCCACCACCGCCACGGCATTCGACAGATTGAGACTTCTGCTGCGCGGCCGCATGGGAATGTACAGAGAGTTCTCGCGCCCGACGCGCTCCAGCACCGTCTGCGGCAATCCGCGGGTCTCGGGCCCGAACAGGAATGCATCGCCGGCGCGGTAGCCGAAATCGGCATAACAGCGCGATCCCCCGGTCTCCACCGCCAGCAACCGGACATCGCCCAAAGCGCGCAGGCAGGCGTCCAGGTCCGCGTGGATCTTAACCAGGGCGAGTTCGTGATAGTCCAGGCCCGAACGTTTGAGACTGCGGTCGTCCAACCGGAAGCCCAGCGGCTTCACCAGGTGCAGCGTCGCCCCAGCGTTGGCGCACAGGCGAATGACATTGCCGGTATTCGGAGGAATTTCCGGTTCGTACAGAACGACGTGGAACATTAGCCTGTCTGAGTATTCCACATGGCCGCGGCCGAGGTAGATTTGCGCTTGGGCGAGGCGGGGCCACCGATGTTTGGTAGATCCAAATGAGGAGGAATCAACGACGCCCCGGGGTCGGTCAGCCGACGTCCTCCATGCCCAGTTCCTTCATCTTGCGAGAGAGCGTGTTGCGGCCCCAACCGAGGAGCTTGGCGGCATCCTGCTTCATCCCGTCGGTCTTGCGCAGCGCCGCGCGGATCAAGATGCGCTCCAATTCGGGCACCGCCTGTTCCAACAATCGTTGCGTGCCCGCGTTCAGCTCCCGGTCGGCCCAATGCGCGAGCTTGGCCGCCCAGTCGTGGCTTGCGGTGCGGCCGGCCGGCACGCCACCCAGATCCGGCGGTATGTCTTCGGCTCGAATTTCGCGACCCGGCGCCGTCACGGTCAGTCGGCGGCAGGCATTCACGAGTTGGCGCACGTTGCCGGGCCAGTCGTAGGTGACCAATGCGATCTCCGCCGTCGGCGTCAACAATTTCGGCTCGATGCCCAACTCGCGTGCGGCCTCGCTCAGATAATGCCGCAGCAGTTCGGGTATGTCTTCACGCCGCTCGCGCAGCGGCGGAATCTCGATGCGAATCACGTTGAGACGGTGCAGCAGATCCTCGCGGAAGTGAGCGGATTTCACGCGCTCTTCCAAGTCCTGGTGGGTCGCGGCAATCACACGCACGTCGACCTTGACCGGCGTCTGGCCGCCGACTCGATAGAACTCACCCTCGGCCAACACGCGCAGCAATCGCGTCTGCAGCGCCGGCGACATGTCGCCGATTTCATCGAGGAACAAGGTACCGCCGTCCGCCTGCTCGAACCGGCCGCGCCGTAGCGCGTCGGCGCCGGTGAATGCGCCCTTTTCATGTCCAAACAATTCCGACTCCAGCAGATCCGCGGTGAACGCCGCGGTGTTGAGCGCCACGAACGCCTGGTTGGATCGCGGGCTGTGCCGATGCAGAGCGCGGGCCACGAGCTCCTTGCCGGTGCCCGATTCGCCGGTGATCAACACCGTCATGCTGGAACGGGACAGCCGGCCCACGGCGCGAAACACCTGCTGCATCGCGGCCGCTTGACCCAACAGCCCGGGAATGCTGCGCCGTGTCGCCTCAACGTCCGCGGTCATCGTCGCCTGCTGAGCGGCGCGGCGCACCAGATCCACCGCCTTGTCGATGTCGAAGGGTTTCGGCAGGTATTCGAACGCGCCGCCTTGATACGCCGCCACGGCGGCGTCCAGATCCGAGTGCGCGGTCATGACAATCACCGGCAGTCCAGGCCGCGTGGCCTGTATTTCTTTGAGCAAATCGAGCCCGCTGCGACCCGGCATGCGGATGTCGGTCATCAACACGTCCGGGGTATCGCCACGCAGCGCCGTCATCGCGTGATCGGCCTGCTCGAAGCAGCGCGCGATCATTCCGCTGCCTCGCAACGCCTTCTCCAGCACCCAACGAATGGAGGCATCGTCATCGACCAACCAAACTTGCAGAGGCTTCGCATTCATGGGTTGTCCACGGGGAGCGAAATCACGAATATCGTCCTGCCGGGTGCGCTGTCGAATTCGATGAGGCCGCCATGCCGGCTCACCAGATCCTGCGCAATCCCCAAGCCAAGTCCCGATCCGTCGCTGCGTCCCGATACCAGCGGATAAAAAATCGTGTCGCGAATCTCCGCGAGTACTCCCGGACCGTTGTCCTCGAATTGAATGGAGGCGACCAGGCGCTGGCGGTGCGCCCCGACGCTGACGTTGGCGGCGGCACGCGTGCGCAAAATCAGGCGCGGCGCCTGCACGCCCGCGTCCGACAATGCCTGGATGGCGTTGCGGCCCAGGTTCAACATGGCCTGAATGATGTGATTAGGGTCCACCGAAAGGAGCGGCAGGCTCGGATCATAATCGCGATCGAGCGTGATCCCCTCCTGGGCTTCGCCGCGCAGCAGCTGATACACGCGTTCCAACAGTTCGTGCACGTTGACCATCTGCTTGGCCGGCGGTCGGCCCGGGCCCAGCATGGAATCGAGCAGATGGGTAAGCCGGTCCGCTTCGCTGATGATGATGCGCGTGTACTCGCGCAGCGCCGGATCCAACAGCTCGCGCTCGAGCAGCTGCGCGGCGCCGCGCAAGCCGCCCAAGGGGTTTTTGATCTCGTGGGCGAGCTGGCGGACCATGAGGCGGCTTCCGCCGAGCTGCGCCAGCAGGGCATTTTCCCGAATCAGGCGCCGATGCTGGGTGATATCTTCGATTTCGAGCAGCAGGCGGCCGCTGTCCGGCCCGATGACGATTTCGGTCGCTGCGCAATTCAGAATTCGATCGACGCCTCCCGGGCCCGGCCACGCGAGTTCGCGCTGCACCACGCCCGCGCCGCCACGCCGGGCACGCTCCAGCAGTGGCAGCAGCGTCTTCGCGCCGCGCGCAAGCTCGGTGATCGGCCGGCCGAGCGCCTGATTGGGCCCCAGCCCCAACAAGGTTTGCGCAGCCGCATTCAGATAATTGACTTGCAGGTCGTGATCCAGAAGGAATACGCCCGTAACCAGCGCATCGAGCAATTCGCTGCTCGCGATCTGCAATGGCTGCATCGCGAGTTCAGCCGCCAAACAATCGGCCCGGCTGGCGGATACAGCGGCTGCTTACTGCGACCCTTTGTGCTGCGGTGACAGCAGCGACGTGCGCATCACATAGAAAGTCACGGACTGAGCGCTCTTCGATTCGCCCGTAGCCTGATCCAGGACCGTGGCCCCGAGGGTGTAGGTGCCGCGGGCCAGGTCCTCGAGGGTGAACTGCGTGGCGTCCGCAGCCTGATTGGTGAGCGGGGTGCCGTTCAGATACCAGGTAATGGCCTGCGTCGGCTTCAGATCCGGAGCGAGCGCAAGATGCACCATCACCGCCTGATTGCCGGTGATGGTTTGCTCGTTCGCGGGCGAATCGATGCTGAGACTCAAAGGCGTCCCCGGCGCGGTCGGCTTCGCCTGCGACGCGGTGGCTTTGCCCGACCCGGACGTTACCGTACCCATTCTGGAAGGGCCCGTGATCACGAATTTTTCCGCGCCGGGCACCGGTTGATCCGAGAAATGCACCACCCCGTCGGCATCGATCCACTTGTACACGATGGCCGCATGGAGCGCGAACGGACCCGCAGCGAGCGCCAGCGCTCCGCAGACAATCCATGATCGGCACAGGTGCATAACTCGAAAGCATAGTCCTATCGCCTCCCGGCCACCAAACGAAGGTGCAGACAATGTGACCGCCCACACCTTTACGCCCGCACCCAAAGGCCGGAGCAACTCAGGGAAACTCACAAACTGTAGTACATCTCCATTTCGATCGGATGCGTGGTCATGCGCAGGCGCGTCACTTCCTTCATCTTCAATTCGATGTAGGCATCGATCAAATCGTCGGTGAACACCCCGCCGGCCTTGAGAAAAGCGCGGTCCCTGTCCAGGTAATCGAGGGCCATGTCGAGGGAGTGGCAAACCGTCGGTATTTTCTTGTCCTCTTCGGGCGGCAGGTCGTACAGGTCCTTGTCGCCCGGATCGCCGGGATGAATCCTGTTTTGGATGCCGTCGAGGCCCGCCAGCAGCATCGCGGCAAACGCGAAGTAAGGATTTGCGGTCGCGTCCGGGAAGCGCACCTCGATGCGCCGTCCCTTGGGATTCGGCACCCAGGGAATACGAATCGAGGCGGAGCGGTTGCGCGCCGAGTAAGCGAGCTTCACGGGCGCCTCGAAACCGGGCACCAAACGCTTGTAGCTGTTGGTGCTGGCATTGGTGAAAGCGTTGAGGGCGCGCGCATGCTTGATGATGCCGCCGATGTAATACAGCGCAATGTCCGATAGGCCGCCGTACTTGTCGCCCGCAAACAGCGGTTTGCCGTCCTTTTGCAGGGACTGGTGCACGTGCATTCCGTTGCCGTTGTCGCCGACGATCGGCTTCGGCATGAAAGTCAGGGTCTTGCCGTGGCCATGAGCAACGTTTTGCAGCGCGTATTTCAGAATCTGCACTTCGTCGGCTTTCTTGGTGAGCGTGTTCGCGGCGACGTTGATCTCGCCCTGGCCCGCGGTCGCCACTTCGTGATGATGAACTTCGAACTTCAGACCCATTTCTTCGCAGGCCAACGACATGGCGGTGCGGATATCCTGCTGCGAATCAACCGGCGGTACCGGGAAGTAGCCACCCTTGACGCCGGGCCGATGCCCTCGGTTGCCGTCTTCGTAGGTCTTGCCGGAGTTCCAGGCTCCTTCATAGGAGTCGACTTCGTAGGAGCAGCCGTTCATGCTCGAGCTGTATCGGACGGTGTCGAAAATAAAGAATTCATTTTCCGGTCCGAACAGCGCAGTGTCCGCGATACCGGAGGATTTCAGATACGCTTCGGCGCGCTTCGCCAACGAGCGCGGGTCTCGCTCGTAGCCTTGCATGGTCATCGGTTCGATCACGTCGCAGCGCAAATTGACCGTGGTCTCTTCATAAAACGGATCGATGACGGCCGTCGCCGGGTCCGGCATCAAAATCATGTCCGACTCGTTGATGCCCTTCCAACCGGCAATTGACGATCCGTCGAACATCTTGCCGTCGGCGAAAAAGCCTTCGTCCACCAGGCGTGTCGGCACAGTGACGTGCTGCTCCTTGCCCAGGGTGTCCGTAAAACGAAGATCGGCGAACTTAGCGTCGTTTTCGGCGATAATTTTAAGAACATCGGCGGGAGTCATGTGCGTCCTCGCAAAAGTGGATTGCCATTTCCAGGTTATTCGGGTGACCCGAACCTTGCAGTTTGTGTGCCAATCCGACTTTCATTAAATCAAGGACTTGCGAAATGAAAGCCGCGTCAGCGCACCATATTAATGCATAACGGCATTTTCGTGTTTTCAAATGATGCAAGGCGCGGTGTCCGCGGCTCATTTTTTGGCAAATGTCCGGCGGGGGCGCCCGAGAGCGCGCGAATGTAGTGCATGGTTCTTTGGCTGCTGCTCCGATTCTTTAGCCGGCCACGCGCTAACGGTAAAATAGAGAGTTCCCGCTATACTCGCGGCCGTCCTTCGACTCTCGAGCATACGATGGCCAAACTCCCCTCGGCGCCGCCCCGCACCTTTCAAGATTTGATTTTTGCGCTGCAAAAGTACTGGTCGGATCAGGGGTGCATCGTGTTGCAGCCCTACGATATGGAGATGGGAGCAGGCACGTTCCACACGGCAACTTTTTTGCGCGCCGTCGGCCCAGAGCCGTGGAGCGCCGCTTACGTACAGCCTTCGCGCCGTCCCACCGACGGACGTTACGGCAATAATCCGTTCCGCCTGCAGCACTACTTTCAGTTTCAGGTATCCATCAAACCCTCTCCCGATGATTTTCAGGAGTTGTACTTGGGATCGCTGCGCAGGTTGGGATTCGATCCGCTGGTCCATGACATCCGCTTCGTGGAGGACAATTGGGAATCGCCCACGCTCGGCGCGTGGGGATTGGGATGGGAAGTGTGGCTCAATGGAATGGAGGTGTCGCAATTCACCTATTTTCAACAAGTCGGCGGTTTGGATTGCCGGCCGGTGATGGGTGAAATCACCTACGGACTCGAGCGCCTGGGAATGTACATCCAGGGCAAGGAAAGCATTTTCGACATCGTCTGGAGCGAGGGACCGTTCGGCACCATCAGCTACGGCGACGTGTTTCACCAGAATGAAGTCGAGCAGTCGATCTACAACTTCGATAAGGCCGATACCGGGGCGCTGATGCGCCAGTTCGACACACACGAAATCGCCTGCCGAAAACTGCTCGAGGACAAATTGGTTCTGCCGGCCTACGAGCAAATGGTCAAGGCATCGCATTCCTTCAACCTGCTCGATGCGCGACGCGCGGTCTCGGTGACCGAACGCCAGCGATTCATCCTGCGCGTACGGACATTGGCGCGAGCGGTTGCCGAGGCGTATCGCGACAGCCGCGAAGCGCTCGGCTTTCCGCTGCTGAAGAACGCCGCAGCGCAACCAGTGGCCTGATGAGCGCGCGCGACCTGCTGCTGGAACTGGGCACGGAAGAGCTGCCGCCCAAGACTCTGCAGATTCTCTCGGGCGCGCTGACCGACGGCATGGTCAACGGCCTGCGCGATGCCGGCATCGCGCATCGCAACGCGCATGGCTTCGCAACGCCGCGCCGGCTGGCAGTGTTGATCCGCGCTTGCGCCGAGGGCACGCCGGATCGGCGCATCGAACGGCGCGGGCCGCCGCTCCGCAATGCTTTCGATGCGGGCGGTGCGCCCACTCAGGCCGCAACGGCCTTCGCCGCGAATTGCGGGGTTGCGCTGGGCGATCTCGAGCGGCTCAGCACCGATAAGGGCGCTTGGCTGGTGTTTCGCGGCATCGAGCCCGGCGCCTCGACGCTGAGTGTGCTCGGGGAGCTCGTGAATCAAGCCATTGCCGCCCTGCCTATCGCGCGGCGTATGCGCTGGGGAGCGCGTACGGTGGAGTTCGTGAGGCCGGTGCATACCGTGGTCTTGCTGTACGGCGATGAGGTCGTGCCGGTCGAGGTATTGGGGCTCATGTCGGACCGAGTCACGCGCGGGCACCGCTTTCATGCTCCGCGGCCGATTTCTCTCAAGTCGGCGAAGTCCTACGAAGGACGGCTGCGCCGCGCCAAGGTGGTCGCGGATTTCGGCGCCCGTCGAGACACGATCCGCACGGGCGTGATGGCGGCCGCTACGCAAGCCGGCGGCAGCGCGCTGATCGATGGCGCGCTGTTGGACGAAGTGACCGCCCTGGTCGAATGGCCGGTGCCGATCGTGGGTCGGTTCGAAGCGCGATTCCTGTCGCTGCCGCGCGAAGTCGTGATCGCCACCATTCAGGATCACCAGCGATATTTCGCCATCGAAGGTGCGGACGGCAAGCTCACCGGCGGCTTCGTCACCGTAAGCAACATCGAGAGCCGAGACCCCGCGAAGGTGCGCGAGGGCAACGAGCGCGTGGTTCGGTCCCGCTTGAGCGACGCGGCGTTCTTCTGGGATCAAGATCGCAAGATCCTGCTGGATGCGCACGCGGCCAATCTCTCGGGAGTGACATTTCAGGCCAAACTCGGCACTTATGCCGATAAGACTCTGCGGGTGAAATCCTTGGCGCAATGGATCGGCGAGCGCATCGCGGCCGGACCGCAGGTCGGACGCGCCGCCGAGCTCGCCAAAGCCGACCTGATGACGGCGATGGTCGGCGAGTTCCCCGAATTGCAGGGAATCATGGGCCGCCATTACGCCGCAGCCGAAGGCTACCCGCAGGAGCTGGCGCTCGCTCTAGAGGAGCACTATATGCCGCGTTTTGCGGGCGATGCCTTGCCCGGGACCAAGACCGGCCAGGCGCTCGCGCTGGCCGACAAACTCGACACGCTGGTCGGTATTTTTGCCATTGAGCAACGGCCGACCGGCGCCAAGGATCCTTTCGCTTTACGCCGCGCCGCGCTCGGGGTGCTGCGCATCCTGCTCGAGTGCCGGTTGGATCTCGACCTTCATCAACTGCTCGCGGTGTCGGCCGCCGCACAGCCGGTGCAAAGGGCGGGCGCGGCCGAGGAGGTTTCTGATTTCATCGCGGAGCGATTCCGCGGCCTGGTTCTCGAGCGTGGCGACGGAACCTCCGTCGAAATGATCGACGCGGTACTGGCTAATCGACCGGCTTCGCCGCTCGATGCGGACGCCCGCTTGCAGGCGCTCAAGGAATTCCTGCGCTTGCCCGACGCCGGCGTCTTGACCGCCATCAATAAGCGCATCGCCAATATCCTGAGGAAAGCGCCTGCGGAGCGGGATACGGAGGTGCAGGTCAGCGCCTTGACGGAACCTGCCGAGCACGCGCTGCACCGGACGCTCAGCGAACTGCGCGGCACCGTCGGCGCATCGATCGCCAAGCGTGACTATGCGCAAAGCTTGCGTGCCCTGATCTCGCTCTCGGCTGCGGTGGATGATTTTTTCGAGTCCATCATGGTGATGGACGACGATCCCGGGCGGCGCCACAACCGGCTCGCGTTGTTGCGCGACGTCCAGCGGCTGCTCGGCGGCGTCGCCGATCTGTCGCGCTTGCCCGGCTAGGAGCCTATGCGGCTGCTGCGCTCACTGCTGTTCACCACTTACATGATGGTCTCGGCATGCCTGTTCGGCGCATTCATGGCCCTGTGCTTCTGGCTGCCGTACCGTGCGCACTTCGCCATCGCGCGCACCTGGGCGCGCTGCTTGTTCTGGATGCTCGAACGTCTCTGCGGCCTCAGTTTCGTCGTCGAAGGACGCGAACGCATCCCGCAGGGCACACACATCATCATGAGCAATCACACCTCCGCCTGGGAAACGGTGGCGCAATTCGTCATTTTCCCTCCCCATGTCTGGGTGCTCAAGCGCGAGCTGTTGTGGATTCCGTTCGTCGGCTGGGGACTCAAGCTGTTGCGGCCGATCGCCATCAATCGGGGCGACGGTCACCGCGCGGTGCTTCAGGTGGTCGAACAGGGCAAGGCGCGCCTCGATGACGGCCTGTGGGTCGTTATATTTCCCGAGGGCACCCGCGTGGTGGCGGGCGAGACGCGCAAGTTCGGGGTGAGCGGCGCGCTGCTCGCCATCCGTACCGGTAAGCTGGTGGTGCCGCTATCGCATAACGCGGGAGCTTTCTGGCCACGGCGCGGCTTCGTGAAGAAGCCGGGCACGATTCGCGTGATCATCGGCAAGCCGATCGACCCGGAAGGCAAGAACCCGAGGGACTTGACCGAAGAAATCCGCGCAGCCATCGAATCCGGATTGGCGAGGATCGCCACGGACCCACCCGGGGCGGGCAAAGACCGTCAATAACCGGTCCGAAACCGAGTCCACTCGCGGGTGATCAAGCGCGAGTAGTCCGCGGGCACGGCCTTGGCGGTAATCAGCCGCGCGTGCGTTTGCGCGTTGGGGTAAATGCTTTCGTCGGTCCGCAGGTCGGCCCGGACCAGCGGCAGCGACGCCGAATTGCCATTCGGGTACTTGGTATAGTTGGTGATCCCGGCCATCACATCCGGACGCATCAAATAGTTCAGCCACATGAGCGCGTTGTGCGGATGCGGCGCATCCGCCGGAATGCCCATCATGTCGAGCGTGATCAAGGCTCCCTCGCGCGGAACCATGTAGGCGATGTGGGCCCCGGTATTGGATTCGCCGGCGCGGCTGCGCGCCTGCACCACATCGCCGGACCAGGCAAGCGCCAGGCACGCGCTGCCGCTTGCGAGATCGGGGATGTGCTGCGCCGGGTCGATATAGCGTATGAAGGGTCGAATTTTCCGCAGCACTTCGGAGGCAGCGGCCACATCGGCAGGATCGAAGCGGTTCGGATCGCGCCCCAGGTAAATGATCACGGAGGAAAACACATCCATGGGCGAATCGATGATGGTGATTCCGCAATCCTTCAATTTGGCCGCATTGGCGGGGTCGAACAGCAGCGCCCAGCTGTCCGTCGGGTTCGCGCCCAGCCGGGCCCGCACCTGATCGACGTTGAACCCGAGACCGGTGGTGGTCCACATGTACGGCACCGCGTACAGATTTCCCGGATCGTGTATCGCCATCCTGCGCATGATCTCGGGATCAGTGTTCACGAGATTCGGCAGCGCGCTCTTGTCGAGCTTGCGATACACGCCGGCCTTGAGCTGACGCTCAAAAAAAGTCTCTTGCGGATTGACCACGTCGTAGTTGGTGTGGCCGGTCAACAATTGGGTCTCGAGAGCCTCGTTGTTGTCGTACACGCCGTAGTGAACCTTGATGGCGGTTTCGCGCTCGAAATTGCCCACGGTCTCGGGTGCGATGTAGTCCGCCCACGAGTAGATATTGACTATCTTTTCGCTGTCGTATTGCGGGCCCGCGCGGGCGGCGCCCTTCGAATCGCCGCCGTGCCGGCTGCACCCCTGCAGCACGAGCAACAATGCCAGGCAAGTCATCGTCCGCCAGGCCCACATCCTGCAAATCCCCTCAAGGGTCCGCGATACCGCGCATCGAGGCCAAGGTACCTCATCGAGCCCGGGACGGCGAGCGGCATACATCGGCGAGCGAGTAGCGCGGATCGTCGTGAAGAGCCAGATTGATCACCACCGAGTACCCGGCCGCCGCTATCGACTCGAGCTGCTGCTCCGTGGGCTGGCCGGAAGTTGCCAGATCCGCGGCCGCGGCCCGGTAATTGCAGATGTCGCTCAACGAGTCGCCCATGATCGGCGATTATAGGACGGCCGCGCACCGCGCAACATCAGGCGCCGCCGGCCTTCGTCGAGAGAATTTCCCGGCTGCGCGACGATCCACGCTATAAAGAGCTGCGAGCGAAGATCAATCTGCCATCGGCAATCGCCCGCTTGGCGACTTGCCGCTCACCGGAGTTCACGAGAGCGCCGCGCGCTGCTAGTATCCGTGCGGCTGCCTCGTCGCAGCGCGACTCTCTGGTCGCGGAATTGCCTATCAGAACAACAATTCAAGTCAAATTCAAAGGGGAAATCACATGTCCATGAAACTTCGCCTCGCCGCCGGCGCGGCTTGCGTCGGGCTTCTCGTGTCGGGCGCTGCCGCACTGGCGGATGATCACGCGTATACGGAAGGCGGGCTGGTCAACGTGTCCTACATTCGTACCGAATACGGGAAATTCGACGAATACATGAAATATGTCGATACGACGTGGAAGACCGAACAGGAAGCGGCCAAGAAGGCCGGCTATATCACGGGCTACAAGGTCATCATGCATGATCGAACCGCGCACCGAGAATGACCCAGACATCGCGCTTGTGATCTATCTCAAGAACTGGGCGGCCCTCGATGGCAGCAGTGCCAAAAACGATGCGATCTTTAAGCAGGTCGAAGGCTCGGTCGCGGCGTCCAACCAGGGCGCCACCGACCGCAATAAGATCCGGCGCATCATCGGCAGCTGGACCGGGCAGGAACTGCTGCTGAAGTAAGCGACCAATCCGGCAAGTAACGGAAAATCGGGTCTTCGGACCCGATTTTTCATTGTTGCGCGGATCAGTCGCTATTATCGACCTGCGCGCGCGGGCCGGGCTTCGGGTGGTGGCGATTGCCGGGCTGGTTGTATCAATTTCAATCCCGCATAGCCTGAACTTCCCATGGCCGCCGAGTCGATTACATTGCCCAATACCGGACGCGCGCCACTGGCAGCTCCGAACTGGGTCATTGCCGGATGATCGGCGCTAGGTTCGCTCGGAACCGCAGCTCCCGGCCACGAGCGCGCGCTTCGCGATTCAACCGATCGCTAGCAACAAGCTATCGAACTTACGCTGTCTTCACCTCAAGCCGCTAAATATCCAGATTCGAAACTTGCAGCGCATTTTTTTCGATGAACTCGCGCCGCGGCTCGACCGCATCGCCCATCAGCGTGGTGAAGATATCGTCGGCCGCGACCACATCCTCGATGCGCACTTGCATCAAGCGCCGGGTTTCGGGGTTGATGGTCGTGTCCCATAGCTGGTCCGCATTCATCTCGCCCAGGCCTTTGTAGCGCTGGATGGTTTGTCCTTTTTTCGCCTGCTCGAACAGCCAGGTCATCGCGACCTTGAAGCTCGCCACCTCCTGGCGCTCCTCGCCGCGGCGCACGTACGCGCCCGGTCCCATCAAATCGCTCAACGTCTGCGCGAGTTCGGCAATCCGCAGATATTCGGCCGAATCGAAGAACTCGCGGGGCACGTGCTTCTCGGAACTCAGGCCATGCTCGAAGCGCTGCAGATCGATGCGATGGCCGCCGCCGGCGAATGTGTGCACGGCGATGCGGTATCGGCGCGAGACATCATCGAGCGTATTCAGCTTCAGTTCCAGGTTGCGGCACCAATCCTTGAGCGCATCGACGCGATCGAAAGCTTCGGTAGGGAGCTTGGGCACATACAGCAACTGCTCCAGGAATCGCTCGTCGTAGCGGCGCGCCCAGCGCCGCACGATGCCTTGAACCTCGACGTACTGTCTTGCCAGGGTTTCGAGACCGAGTCCGGACAGGGGCGGCGCGTCGGCGTTGACATACAGCGCCGCGCCTTCGATGGCGGTGCTGAGGAGCAGAGCATTCAATTCGATGTCGTCTTTGACGTAGTGTTCTTGTTTGCCCTTCTTGATTTTGTAAAGCGGCGGCTGCGCGATGTAGATGTGGCCGCGCTCGATCAGGATGGGCATTTGGCGGTAGAAGAAGGTCAGCAAGAGCGTGCGGATGTGCGATCCGTCGACGTCTGCGTCGGTCATGATGATGATGCGGTGATAGCGCAATTTATCGACGTTGAAATCGTCCCGCCCGATGCCGCAGCCCAAGGCCGTGATCAGGGTGCCCACTTCGGCGGATCCCAGCATCTTGTCGAAGCGCGCCTTCTCCACGTTGAGGATCTTGCCCTTGAGCGGCAGAATCGCTTGAGTCCGTCGGTCGCGCCCCTGTTTGGCCGAACCGCCGGCGGAATCCCCCTCGACCAAGAACATCTCGGAAAGAGCGGGGTCCTTTTCCTGGCAGTCGGCGAGTTTGCCGGGCAAGCCGGCTATGTCGAGCGCCCCCTTGCGGCGGGTCATTTCCCGCGCCTTGCGCGCGGCCTCCCGAGCATAAGCGGCTTCGAGAATCTTGTTGACGATGGCCCGCGCTTCTTGCGGGTGTTCCAGCAGAAATTCCTCCAGGCGCTGCGCGACCGCCGATTCGACCACGCCCTTCACCTCGGAGGAAACCAACTTATCCTTGGTTTGCGAGGAGAACTTCGGATCCGGAAGCTTGATGGACAAGATCGCGGTCAGGCCTTCGCGCGAATCGTCGCCGATGGTGGCGATTTTTTCCTTTTTGGCGGCGAGCTCCTTCTCGATATAATTGTTGAGCGTGCGCGTCAGCGCGGCCCGATATCCGGCGAGGTGCGTGCCGCCGTCCTTTTGCGGAATGTTGTTGGTGTAGCAGTACATGCTTTCCTGATACGAATCGTTCCACTGCATCGCGACTTCCACCTGAGTGTTGCCGTCGCGCGTTTGGAACCATAGAACGGACTCGTGCACCGGGATTTTGCTGCGATTCAGATATTTGACGAACGCGGCCAGACCGCCTTCGTGCTGAAACACTTCCGATTTCTCGTCGCGCTCGTCCACCAGTTCGATGCGCACGCCGGAGTTGAGAAAAGACAATTCGCGTAGCCGCTTCGCAAGGGTCTCGTAATTGAACGAGATGTTGGTGAAGATTTTCGAACTCGGTTTGAAACGCAGCGTGGTGCCCCGCTCGTGCGTCTCGCCGACGACCGCAAGCGGCGCTTGCGGCTCGCCCAGTCGATACTCCTGGCGGTGCAATTTGCCTTCGCGGCGAATGTTCAATTCCAGGAAATCGGATAGCGCATTCACCACCGAGACGCCCACGCCGTGCAAGCCGCCCGAAACCTTGTAGGAACTGTCGTCGAACTTTCCGCCGGAGTGCAGCATGGTCATGATGACCTCGGCCGCCGATACCCCTTCCTCGCTGTGAATGTCGACCGGGATGCCGCGCCCATTGTCCGTCACCGTCACGGATTCGTCGGCGTGAATAGTGACCACCACTCGGTCGCAGTGGCCCGCCAGAGCCTCGTCGATCGCATTGTCAACCACCTCGAACACCATGTGATGCAAGCCGCTGCCATCGTCAGTGTCGCCGATATACATTCCCGGGCGCTTGCGAACGGCATCGAGTCCCCTTAACACCTTGATTTTGCTGGAATCGTAAACGTCGATATCGGTCATGACAGATCCTAATTGGCGATTTGTCATTTTAGCAGTTTTCAGCTCTGAAAACGAATTCCAATTGGCAAAATTATCGATTATAATCAATGAGTTATAAAGATAGGTTGGCCGCCCGCGCCGGCATGAGGAATTTTCTGTTCCACGTGGAACAACGACGCCCGCATTTAACGTTAATCCGTGCTGACTACGCCACGATCCATCCTCAAGCGAAGGCGCGGTGTGCCAAATGCGCCGAACTCGGCGTGCAATGTAGTGACGATGAGCTGCACCGATTGCGCACCGACTTCGCGAATCAGTTCGGCCAAGCGTTCATTGTCCAATTCGGCTGCCGGATCATCCAGCAGCAAGGTGGGTCGAACCGGCAAATGCTCAGGAAAGAGCTTGATTTGCGCTATCAACAGTGTGGCCGCCAGCAGCTTTTGCTGACCGCGAGAAATGCGATCCTTCACCGCGAGACCGTCGAGCCGAAGGGAGAGTTCGGCACGTTGCGGACCCACCTGGGTCGAACCGAGTTCCTGATCGTTGGCCCAGCTACGGTACAAGGCTTCACGCAAGGTGAGGTTGGCATCCCAGCCTATGCGATAACCGAGGCCAAGCTCCATCCCGAGCAATACTTTGCTCAGCGCCTGTGCTTCGCTCATCAATTGCGCGACATAGCGTGATCGCGCTTCACTCAAGAGTTCTCCGTAGCGAACCAGGTCACCATCCCAAGCGGAAACCACCGCACGGCACGCCCGGCCCTTCAGCGCCGCGTTTCGCTGTTTCACGGCCTGGCGATAATTCTGCCAATGGACGACAAAATTCGGTTCCACGTGGAACACACCCCAATCTAAAAATCGCCGGCGGCGACTGGGTCCCTCTTCGATTAGGCGGTGCACTTCCGGGTCAATGATCTGTACCGGAAACGCCGCGGCGAGTTCTGCCAGCGAGCTGGCCCAGTCTCCTGCGATCTTAGCCCGCATTCCGCTCTTGGTCGCTTCGATCCCTAGCGTCATTCGCCCGGGAGTCTCGACTTCTCCCACCACGATCAGGCGCTCGCAGCCAATGCGAATTAAATGATCCAATCGCCGGGTACGGAACGATCTTCCACGACCCAGCACATAGATCGCCTCCAGCAAGCTGGTCTTGCCAGACGCGTTGGGACCGCTGATTAACGTGAACTCCGGATCGAGCTCAATCTCGGTCTGATGCAAGCAGCGGAAGTCCGTTACTTGCACCCGCCGCAAGGTCATTCGTTCAAAGCCTCATGGGCATGACGACATAGCGTGCGCTGGCATTGCCGGGCGAGCGAATCAAGCAACTGCTGTTGCTATCGGTAAGGCCCAATTCGACTTCTTGCCCGTCAATGGCCGCCAACGCGTCGAGTAAATAATTGACGTTGAAACCGACCTCCAGATCGGCCCCCGAATACGCGACCTCGATCTCCTCCTCGGCTTCTTCTTGTTCAGGATTATGAGCCTGAACAGTGATCATGTTTTTCTTGACGGTTACGCGAATCCCTCGGTATTTCTCGTTGGACAAGATCGCCGTCCGTTGCAGCGCCTGGCGAAGAATGTCCCGGTCGGCACGGATAGCAGTCGCCGCGTGGGCCGGAATCACGCGAGAATATTCTGGGAAACGGCCATCAATTAGCTTGGAAGTGAAGCGAACGTCGCCGATCTGTGCTCGAACGTGATTTGTCCCGATGGCAATGTCAGCCGATCCTTCGTCGGTCAACACCCGCTGCAGTTCCAACACGCCTTTGCGCGGTACGATCACTTGTTGTGACGATTTCGCCTTGCTGGCAAGGGTTGCTTCGCATAGCGCCAACCGGTGGCCATCGGTCGCGACTGCCCGTAATGTTTGCCCCTCTATTTCGAGCAGCATCCCATTCAAGTAATAGCGAACGTCCTGCTGCGCCATTGAAAAATGCGTCTTTTCCAACAGACGGAGCAAGTCCTTGCGCATTATCTGCACCGTTTGCTGCGAATTGATATCCTCGATGACGGGAAATTCGGTGGCCGGCAGTGTCGACAGGCTGAAGCGGCTGCGTCCCGCCCTGATCACCAATTTTTCGCCCTCGACCGTTATGGTTACCCCGGCCTTTTCGGGCAGGGCGCGCAAAATATCCAGGAATTTTCGCCCCGGGACCGTGATGTCGCCGCCCTGCTGCACGGCTACCTCGGTCGTCGCCACGAGTTCCACCTCCAGATCCGTGGCCGTTATCGACAACCGCCCCTGGCCGAAGCCGAGCAATACGTTTGCCAATACCGGCATGGTCTGCCGGCGTTCCACCACACCGATAACCGCCTGTAAAGGCCCCAATAATTTCTCCCGTTCGGCCGTCAATTTCATGCGCATACCCGTCCAGCTATCTTAGATTTAGATTCTTAAAAGAGATTATTACTATGATTATGAAGACTCGACCATCCTGTGGATAACGTTAAATTAAACTTAATAATCAACAACTTATTGAAATTAAAACCATGCTCGATATCTGTCCGTGTCATAGTCCAAAACTGTTACCGAACTGTGGTTAACTTTATCCACAAGATTCTGCACAGCTTGTCCCAAGCTAACCGGCCAGGGTTCTCAACAGATTCATGTAGTCCTCGCCAATGCGCCTTTCGGACTCGCGCAACGCTTTGACTCGGCGGCAAGCGTGCAGCACCGTCGTATGATCACGTCCGCCGAACGCATCGCCGATTTCCGGCAAACTGTGATTGGTCAATTCCTTGGCCAAGGCCATTGCCACCTGACGTGGCCGTGCGATCGAACGGCTGCGCCGCTTCGAGAGCAAATCCGCGATGCGAATTTTGTAGTATTCGGCCACGGTTTTTTGGATATTTTCCACCGTCACCAATTTTTCTTGAAGCGCCAAAAGGTCGCGCAGCGCCTCCTTGGCAAACTCCAGAGTGATAGGTCGGCCGGTGAAATGCGAGGTGGCTACCACGCGGCGCAGCGCGCCCTCCAATTCGCGGACGTTGGAGCGGATCCGCTTGGCGATGAAGAACGCCACTTCCTCGGGTAGGTCCACGTTCGATATCGCCGCTTTGCTCATCAGGATGGCGACGCAGGTCTCGAGCTCCGGTGGTTCAATCGCCACCGTCAGTCCCCATCCGAAACGCGACTTCAATCGCTCCTCGAGACCGTCCACCTCTTTCGGATATCGATCACAGGTCAGAATCACTTGCTGCTGGCTTTCCAACAGCGCATTGAAGGTGTGGAAGAATTCTTCCTGCGATCGGTCTTTTCCCGCAAAAAACTGGATGTCGTCAATCATCAGTGCATCGAGCGTCCGATAAGCCGTCTTGAAATCATTGATGGTGTTGTGCTGCAAGGCTTTCACCATGTCACTGACGAATCGCTCGCTGTGGACATACGCGAGCCTCGCGTCGGGATTGCGCTCCTTGAGCTTGTTGGCCACCGCGTGCATCAAATGCGTCTTGCCCAATCCCACACCGCCATAGATGAACAAGGGGTTGTATGCCTTGCCGGGGTTGTCGGCCACTTGAATGGCGGCCGCCTTGGCGAGCTGATTGCTCTTGCCCTCGACGAAGGTATCAAAGGTGAAATCGGCATTGATTCGGCTGCCGAGGACGGCCGGTGCCAAACGGCGCGCTTTGGCGGCCGCCTGGGCCGATGCATCGCTCGAGCCATTGACCGGTGTCGCGCCGGGCGCCGGGCCCGCGCCGGCTCGCGTGCCGACATCGAGCACCACGTCCGGCACCGCGCCCTCGGCGAATTCACGGATCAATTCCTTGATCCGAGGCAGGGAGTTGTCTCCCAACCAGTCGATCACATAGCGATTCGGAGCGAGCAGCTTCAGTTCGCCCACGCTTTCGATGGCTTGCAGGGGCCGCACCCAGGTATTGAACTGCTGCATCGGGAGCTCGCTCTCGAGTATGCGCAGACAACGATTCCATAGCGACTCCGACAAGAGCGCTCTCCTACCATGCGGCATTGGGGCAAATCAAACGAAAGGGCAGGGAGTCTAGCTCCAACTTGCCGGTGCGTCTATTGACACATCCCTGCCCGCTTGAGTACCCTTGCCGCCTTTCGCTAATCCGCCAGCCCGTCGATTCGCCCCGTGGCCATTGTTTAAGTTGTGCTATGAAACGTACCTTCAATCCAAGTAACTTGCATCGTGCCCGTACCCACGGGTTTCGGGCGCGGATGGCTACCAAGAGCGGTCGGCGGTTGCTTGCTCGGCGCCGTGCGAAGGGCCGCAAGCGCCTCTGCCCCTGAGGCTTTCGCCTCAGGCTGTCCAGCCATCGGTAAACTGAAGTTCGAGCCGCGCAAGCGTCTGCACCAGCCGGCCGAATTTCGCCAAGTTAGGCAGCGCGGCAGACGACTTTCCGACGCATATTTTAGCTTGTCCGTTCTGCCCAATCATGAAGCGTATCCTCGGCTGGGACTGGCGATAGCGACCCGCTCCTGCGCCACCGCCGTTGCCCGAAATCGCATCAAGCGCCTGACCAGAGAATCGTTTCGATTGAACCAACATATTCTGCCGCCCGTCGACGTCACCGTTGCAGTGCGCGAAAGCGCGCGGCTCGCGTTGCCCTGCGATCTGCGCGAGAGTCTCGCCAAGCATTGGCACAGCATTGCGCAAAAATGGTAGCCATGCGCCACGTCTTGATGGGGATCATTCGGATTTACCAGCTCGCCGTGAGCCCGCTGTTCGGACCGCGCTGCCGCTTCTATCCAAGCTGTTCTTGCTACGCGCACACGGCGATCGAACGCCATGGAGCGCTGCGCGGCAGCTGGCTCGGCGCAAAACGCCTCCTTCGCTGCCATCCGTTTTCGGAGGGCGGTTACGACCCTGTGCCGGACAAGGGACCTATCCCGGACAAGAGACCGATCAATGCCTAATACCCGCGTCATGCTCATGGTCGCATTCGCGGCGATCCTGTACCTCAATTACGAAGCGTGGACGCGCGATTATCACGAGCCTGTGGCGGGCGCAACGTCGCAGTCCGCCCCTGCCGCACCGGGCGCTCCGAACTTGCTCGCCGATTCGGTGCCGAAGGCCGAGACTGCGAATCCTGGCGTCGCCGCGCCGGCTCCCGCTTCCCCCGCGGGCGCAGCAGCGCCGGCCGCCATACCGCGCGGCGAGGCTGCGGCGCCAGACGCCGCATCGCCGATGCTGCACGTGGTGACCGACGTACTCGATGTCTCCATCAATTTGAAGGGCGGCGAGATCGACCGGGCCGACCTCACGCAATATCCGGTGCACAAGGACACGCCCAACGTCCCCGTGCGGCTCGAGAATCGCGACCCCGAGTCGCTCTATTTGATACAGAGCGGGCTCACCGGCAAGGCGGGCGAGGCTGCACCCACGCATTTGGCCACGTGGACCGCCGCGCAGACGTCCTACGTGCTGCCCGCGGGCGCCAACGAATTGCGCGTGCCGATGACCTGGACGGATGGTCAGGGCTTGACGGTCACGAAGACATTCGTATTCGCGCGCGCCTGGTACGCCATCGGCCTCGACTATGAGGTCCGGAATGCCGGCGCGGAGCCGCGCAGCATCGCTTCGTACACACAAATCCTGCGCCGCTGGGAACATCCGTCCCGCTCTTACTTCGACGTCGAGACCTACTCGTTCAAGGGGCCCGCCATATACGACGGCACCAAAGCCCGCGATCTCAAAGTGGAGAACGAGGCGGACAGCAAGTTCTCCGAGGTCATCACCAACGGCTGGCTCGCGTCTCTGCAGCACCATTTCGTCTCCGCGGTGGTGCCCCCGGCGAATCAGCCGTACAGCTACCAGCTGCAGGTAAAGGGCCGCGAGTACCTGCTGAGTGCGACCGGGCCGTCCACCCAGATTCCGGCGGGCACCCAAGCACAATTCCATGAGAAGCTGTTCATCGGACCGAAGCTGCAGGCGCAACTGGCGGCGACCGGCCCTCGCCTCGAGCGCACCGCCGACTACGGCCTGCTCACCGTGATCGCGCAGCCGCTGTTTGCGGCGCTCAACTGGATTCACGCGCGCATCGGCAATTGGGGCTGGGCGATCATCGTCGTCACCGCCTTGATCAAGCTCATGTTCTACCCCTTGAGCCAAGCGAGCGGACGGTCCATGGCCAAGATGCGCGCGGTGGCGCCGCGCATGAAGCAGATCCAGGAGTCGTTCAAGGACGATCGCGAAAAGCTCGGTCGCGCCATGATGGAACTGTACAAGCGCGAAAAGATCAACCCGCTCGCGGGCTGCCTGCCGATGGTGGTCCAGATCCCTGTTTTCATCTCGTTCTATTGGGTGCTGCTCGAGAGCGTGGAAATGCGCCAGGCGCCGTTTCTGCTGTGGATCAACGACCTGTCCGCGCGCGATCCGTATTTCGTGCTGCCGTTGCTGATGGGCGGGGCGATGTTCGGCCAGTTCAAACTGAACCCGGCGCCGCCGGATCCCATGCAGGCCAAAATCATGCAGTTCATGCCCCTGGTCATGACCGGAATGATGGCCTGGTTTCCGTCCGGGTTGGTGCTCTATTGGTTGACCAATACGGTGCTGTCGATCGCGCAACAATGGCGCGTGAACCAAGTGGTACAGGCCGAGGCCAATAAAACGCGCGCCTGAGACGGCAATCGGATCTCGTCGCTCGTAGACTATTGCGGTGACCTCGCCCGAGACCATAGTCGCCGTCGCCAGCCCCCCTGGGCGAGGGGCCGTGGCGATGGTGCGGGTATCCGGCGCCGAGGTGCCGCGGGTCGCGTGCGCGATTCTTGGGTTCGTGCCGGCCCCGCGGCATGCGCGACTGGCGAGTTTTCTCGACGCCGGGGGCAATTGCCTCGACCAAGGCCTCGCCCTTTATTTCCCCGCTCCCGCCTCGTTCACCGGCGAGGACGTATTGGAGCTGCAGGGCCATGGCGGGCCGCTGGTGACGGATCTCGTGCTTAAGCGAGTTCTCGAGCTCGGATGCCGGATGGCCCGGCCGGGCGAGTTCAGCGAGCGGGCCTTTTGCAACGGCAAAATCGATATCGCGCAGGCCGAAGCGGTCGCCGACTTGATCGACGCGGGTACCGCGGCGGCAGCCAAGGCGGCGGTGCGCTCGATGCGGGGAGAATTCTCGGCGCGCATCGCCGAGCTGCAGGCGCAGCTCACCGAATTGCGCGTCTATGTGGAGGCTGCGATCGATTTTCCGGACGAAGAGGTCGAGTTTCTGTCGGGCGCGGCCCTTGCCGCGAGGCTGGTCCAAGTGTTCGGCAGCTTCGATTCGATCATCGCCGCCGCTCGACAGGGGAGCCTGTTGCGCGAGGGATTGACGGTGGTGATCGCCGGCAAGCCGAACGCCGGAAAGTCGAGCTTGCTCAATCGGTTGCTAGGCGATGAGGTCGCCATAGTCACAGCCGCGCCGGGCACCACGCGCGACGTGCTGCGCCAGCACCTGGCGCTCGACGGGCTGCCGCTGAATCTAATCGACACCGCGGGCTTGCGGGCGGCGAGCGATGCGGCGGAAGAGGAGGGCGTGCGCCGCGCCAGAACCGAGATGCGGCGAGCGGATCGCGTGCTATATGTTCAGGATGCCACCCGGGTCGGCGAGCGATCGGCGGCCGAGATCGCAGCGGAACTCGAAGAATTGCCGACGGACGTGCCGGTGACTCTGGTGTTCAACAAGATCGATCTGACCGGCGCCGCCGCGCACGCGACCCAAGGCGCGCCCACCCAAATCTTCCTGAGCGCCAAGACCGGCGTGGGACTCGATCTGCTGCGTGCTCACTTGAAAGAGAGCGCCGGATACCGCGATTCGGAATCCGGTGCGCTCGCGGCCCGCCGCCGGCATCTCGATGCCCTGAAGCGCGCCCAGGCTCTGGTACAAAGCGCCGCCGAGGTGCTGCAGCGGCCCCAGACTTTTGAATTGTTTGCCGAGGACCTGCGGCTCGCGCAGCGCGCGCTGGGGGAGATCACCGGGGAGTTCACCAGCGAAGATCTGCTCGGCGCCATTTTCGGCAGCTTCTGTATCGGAAAGTAATCCCGCGCCGGCGGCCTTAGAATCGGGCCACCGCCACATCGAGTCAGGTGCTGTGTTTGCTTTCGTCCGTGGCGGCGTCGCCGTCGGTCTCGACCGAGCGCGCGAGCCGCGCCGACGCCCAGAGCGCGGCCAAGACCGCGACCGCGCCAATCGATGTGCCGAGCGGGTAACGCCAAAACAGCCAGAGCATGGTCAGCGCGGAAAGCGCCAAAACAGCTAAAAAAACCAGGATCTTCGCCCGCGGATTCGACGAGTGCGCCATGCCAGCTTCCCCCACGGGATATTTTTTTTATTTCCCCTGGTTTTCTTTATACATGTTCAATAGCGAATCGCCTATGCGCAAATACCCTAACGGCAATTCGGAGTTTGCCCAGTGTGGATTCACCCTAACCCAGCATCGACTCCCGGCGCCAATGTCGGGCGATGGCGGCAAGGAGCAGCAGCGCCAGAGCCAGGGAGGATCCCGCGGACAACGCGACGTCGAGCGGCGCGATCGGCTCATCCTTCAGCACGCTGGTCATCAGCAGGTGCTGGCTCAGGGACGGTATGAGCATCAGCGAAGTCTTGGTTTTCAAGGAATAAATGCTGGCAAATGCGATGGGCAGCGTCGGCACCAGCAACACGCTGGTGAGGTAGGTTTGCGCTTCGCGGTAGCTGCGGGTGAACGAGGCGACCAGGGTCATCAGGGCGGCGCCCAACGGCACGAACGGCAGGCAGATGGCGAAAAACTTGAGCGCGGTTCCCGCCCCGAGATTGGCGCTCATGCCCAGCCGTTCGAGCGGCACGAAGCGAAACACGACCACGAAGGCGGCGAGACTGATGGCGAGCGACAGGCACATGTAGCCGCAGGTGGCCAGAATCTTGCCGCCCACCACGCTGGCGCGGTCCACCGGCAGGCTGAGCAGGGCTTCCAAAGACCCGCGTTCGCGTTCCCCGGCGGTCGAATCGATGGCCAGGTAAAGCCCCCCCATCAGCACCGCAAACAGCACGAAATAGGTCATGAAGCCGAGAACCGCCACGGCGCGGCCGGTCGGGGTGGTCACGTCGATCTCGTTGACCGCCACCGGCAGGGCGAGCAGCGGGCTTACCCCGCGTGCTTTCAGGCGCAACTGTGCGATGCCGCTGCCGTAGTTCGCGAGCAGCTGGCGCACCCGATCCGCAGTCTTGCGCGCCGGCGCATCCGAACTGTCGGCCACCAACAGCAACGGGGCGGGCAGCGCTGCGGAGAATCGCGGAGCGTAATCCGTGGGTACGATGACCACCACCTGGACCGCGCGGCTCTGCACCGCCGCCCGGGCGGCGCCCTCGGACAGCGAGCTCAAGGTCAGCGTGACTCCCTGCGATTCGAGGTAGCGGCGCAGGTTTGGCGCCTGTTCGGCGCCGGATATGCTGATCTTCAGCGGTTCGTCCGATTCGGCCACGCTCTGATCGAGCATCCGCGAGACCATCGCGCCGAACAGCAAAGGGCCGAACAGCGGGCCGAACAGCAGCGCCGACACCAAGGTGCGGCGATCGCGCAGGTTCTCCAAGAACTCCTTGCCGAAGACCGTAAACAGCGCGCGCATCAGTCGCATCCCTCGGCCGACCCGAGTACCCGCAGAAATGCCTCTTCCAAAGACGCCGTGCCGCTGCGCTCGCGAATCGATTGCAGCGTGCCGTGCGCCAGGACCCGACCCTGACCGACGATCACGACTTGATCGCACAGGGCCGCAACCTCTTGCATCACGTGCGAGGAGAACAAGATGCACCGGCCTAGAGATTTCAAATGCTTGAGCATCTCGCGCAGGCTGCGAATCGCCATCACGTCGAGCCCGTTGGTCGGTTCATCGAGCACCAGATTCGCGGGGTCGTGCACCAAGGCGCGAGCCAACGCCACTTTGATCCGCTGCCCCTGCGACAGGCCCTTGGCGCGGCGCTCGATGAAATCTTCCATGGCGAGACTCGCCACGAGATCTGCGGTGCGCGCGCGCAGCTGCCTGCGGCCGATGCCCTGGAGTGAACCGAAGTAGGCGATGTTTTCGCGCGCGGTCAAATTGCCGTACAGCCCGGCGGCATGCGGCAGTACGCCGAGATGCGCGCGCGCGCGCGAGGTCTCGCCGCGAATGTCGATGCCGTCGATGCGTACGCTGCCTGTGTCGGGGGTGAGAACGCCGTAAACCATGCGCAGGGTGGTCGATTTGCCGGCGCCGTTCGGTCCCAGAAGTCCGGTGATTTCCCCATCGCGCGCCGTGAAGGACACCTCGCGCACGGCCTCGATGGCGCCGAATCGCTTGCACAGAGCGTCGGCTTCGATCACGGTGCGGGCCCGGTCGAATCGATGAAAAACGGCGCCGAACGCTGCCGCTCGAGACAGACCGCGTCGAGGGCCGGCGGATCGGGGTTGTCCAGGAATTGTGCCATCAGCTTCGGCACGCAGCCGGTCGACAACTGGCCGTGCCCCTCGCCGCGGAGCACCAAATGTCGATGGTGCGCGAGTCCCCGCGCCAGGCGTTCGGCCCCTCCCGGGGGCGTGACCGGGTCCGCCTCGCCCGACAGCAGCAGGCTCGGCACGTCGCTTTGCAACGCGCTGTGCAAGTCCGCGTCCACCGGGCCCCGGGGCCAGAGTTTGCAAACTTCGGCGAACGCATCGAGTTGATCCGCACCTTGGTAGGTTTGCGCGAGCTTCCCCCGGTCGATGGCGCCGGCGGCGTAGAAGGGCAGGTCCTCGCTGCAGATCACGCTGTTTTGCATGCCGCTCGCAAGCTGATCGCGGATCAGCCGCGCTGCCATGATGGCCTGGGCGGCGAGCGGCGCGAGTTCGCCGCCCGCCGCCCGATGAATCAGGCCGGGCAAAAGCGACGCTTCGGTGGCGCTGTACGACAAGAAGCGCAGCGACGCGCTCAACACAGCGTGGCTGAATTCGATCTCGAGCGGCCGGCCGCTCGTGGGGTCGCTCAGGGCCACTACAGTCTTCTCTGGACCGAACCGATGGCGCAAATCGTCGAGATTCTGTTTCAGGTCGGGATAAGCCGCCGCACAATCGGGCGCCGCGAGGCAGCGCGCCACGATCAGATCGAGCGCGCGTTCGCCGTCCCAGGGCGTGTCCGGTCCGATCGCCTGCTCGGGATAGGTCACGCCATCCAATATGACCGCGTGGACCGCGTCCGGATAGCGCCGCATGTACAGCTCCGCCATTCGCGTGCCGTACGAGGCGGCATAAAGATCAATCTGTCGATAGCCGAGCGCGCTGCGCACCTGGTCGAGATCCCGCACCGCGATGCTGCTGGTGTAATAGCGGACGCGATCGCCGAACTCGCCCAAGCAAGCCTGCGTCGCGTGACGCAGCGCCGGCATCGCTTCGCGCAGCTCGCGCCAGTCCTCGGGGTAGCTGCAGAATAACGGCGCGGACTTGCCCGTGCCGCGCTGATCCACCAGCACGATATCGTGATTGCGGTTGATGCGAGCGAATGCGCCGGCATGGCTTACGTACAGGTCGGTGGCAGCCTGGCCCGGCCCGCCGGCGAGCAAGAACAGCGGCGCCGCGGTCGAGCGGCGATTGAGCGCGGGGATGACGGCGACGCGCAGCTGGATGGCGCGGCCGGAGGGTTGCAGAGGATCCTCGGCCACCTCGAGCAGTCCGCAGCGGGCGGCCACCGACATGAGCTTGAGCGGATGCTCGAGCCGGCACTCGTGCAAGCTCATCGCCGCGGGCGCGGCGGCCGACAGCCCGCTCAAACTCAAGAAGCACGCTATGCAAGCGGTTCGCACAAGCCGCATGGGGGTTATCCGATTCTCTGGCCGATACTTGAGACAGGCTCCTAGTGTAGCGATTCGCTATCCGAATCAGCCCCTGACTTGGTAGATTTGCGGCACAGTTCGTCTTTGAGGCTGCGGAATCGTCCAAGGCGCATGAGGTGAGGCCATGTCGGTGATTCGCGAAGATGACGTCATTGCGAGCGTGGCCGACGCCTTGCAATACATTTCCTACTATCACACGCCGGATTTCATCCGTGCGATGGGCCACGCCCACGCCATTGAGAAAAACCCCGCGGCGCGAGACGCCATTGCCCAGATCCTCACCAATTCGCGCCTGTGCGCCGAAGGTCATCGGCCGATATGCCAGGACACCGGTATCGTGGTGGTGTTCGTCCAGATCGGCATGGGCGTGCGCTGGGACGCGGTGCGCGATTTGGACGCGATGATCAACGAAGGCGTGCCGCGCGCGCACCCCGCTCGAACAGCTGCGCCTGGAAATATACCGGCGCGTCGCGGTGTACGAGTTCGAGGTGCGCGACATGCCGGTCACGGTTAGTTCCGACGGCGTATCCGTGCATGGCGCCGGACCCAAGGCATGGCGCGGGAAGTCCGCCGGCATTCCGCTCGTCGTCGATTAGAAACCCACCGCTTCCTGGCAGTTTGGCGGGGACCGGTTTACAGTACGCGCCCGCGGAATGGAGTGGAATCAGGGCGATGCGTTTCAAGGCGGAATTCGACGTAATCGTGATCGGCGGCGGTCATGCGGGCACCGAGGCGGCGCTGGCCGCCGCGCGCATGGGCGCCCTCACCCTGCTGCTTACGCACAATATCGAGACGCTGGGGCAGATGAGTTGCAATCCCGCGATCGGCGGCATTGGCAAGGGGCATTTGGTCAAGGAGATCGATGCCTTGGGCGGCGCCATGGCGCTGGCCGCCGACCAGTCGGCCATTCAGTTGCGCACCCTGAATGCGAGCAAAGGGCCCGCCGTGCGCGCCACTCGCGCGCAAGCCGATCGCCGGCTGTATAAGCGTGCGATCCGCCGCATGCTCGAGACCCAGCCGAATTTGCAGCTGTTCCAGCAGGAAGTCGCCGATCTTGTCCTGCAGGCGGACCGGGTGATCGGCTGCCGCACCGAAAGCGGCATCGAATTTCGCGCGCGCTGCGTGGTGCTCACCGTGGGCACGTTCCTCGGCGGCAAGATTCATGTCGGTCTGGAAAATCATGCCGGCGGCAGGGCCGGCGATCCGCCCTCGAATCGTCTCGCCGCGCGCCTGCGCGAACTGCCGTTGCGTGTCGGTCGTTTGAAGACCGGCACACCGCCGCGCCTAGACGGGCGCAGCATCGATTACGCGGGATTGCGCGAGCAGCACAGCGACGAGCCCCGGCCCGTGTTCTCCTATCTCGGCACGCGCGCCGGGCATCCGCGCCAGCTTCCCTGCCACATCACCGCCACCAACGAGCGCACCCACGCCATCATTCGCGGCGCGACGGCACGCTCGCCGATGTTCACCGGGCTGATCGAGGGGTCCGGCCCGCGCTACTGTCCGTCGGTCGAAGACAAGGTCGTGCGCTTTGCCGAGCGGACATCGCATCAAATATTCATCGAGCCCGAGGGGCTCGACACGCACGAAATCTATCCAAACGGCATATCGACCAGCCTGCCGTTCGACGTGCAGTGCGAATTCGTGCGCACCATCAAGGGATTCGAGCAGGCCCACATCACCCGTCCGGGCTACGCGATCGAATACGATTTCTTCGATCCTCGCGACCTCAAATACGGTTTGGAAAGCAAATTCATCGGCGGATTATTTCTGGCCGGCCAGATCAACGGCACCACCGGCTACGAGGAGGCCGCGGCACAGGGATTGCTGGCCGGCGCCAATGCCGCGCTCGCCGCCGCCGGCCGCGCTCCGTGGTGTCCCAAGCGCAGCGAGGGCTATCTGGGCGTGCTGGTCGATGATCTGATCACGCGCGGCGCGCCCGAGCCCTACCGCATGTTCACCAGCCGTGCGGAATACCGCCTGTCGCTGCGCGAGGACAATGCGGATCTACGCTTGACCGAACCCGGCCGCCGGCTCGGTCTGGTCGATGATCGGCGCTGGGAATTCTTTCAGCGCAAGCGCGACGCGGTGGCCGCCGAAGTCGCTCGAATGTCCGCGGCTCCGGTGCGGCCCGAGGAGGTTGACGAGGCGCTGCTCGCCAAGCTGGGACAGCCGCTGCTGCGCGAAACGCTTGCCTTCGACCTGTTGCGCCGCCCGGAGTTGGCCTACGGGGACTTGCGCGGCGTCGCGCCACCGGACGACTCCGCGCCGGGCGATGCATGGCGCGACGACGAGCGCCTGGCGGAGCAGGTCGAACAACAAGTGGATGTCCAGGCCAAGTACTCCGGGTACCTTAAACGTCAGAGCCAGGAAATCGATCGCCAGCGGCGCCATGAGGATCTCAATCTGCCCGCCGATATCGACTATGCGCAGGTCGGCGGACTATCGAATGAAGCTCGCCAGTGTTTGCTCGCGGTACGTCCGCAAACACTCGGGCAGGCGGCGCGCATCCCGGGCCTCACCCCGGCTGCCGTCTCGTTGCTGCTGGTGCATCTCAAGAAGCGAGATCACGCGGCGTGAGACATCTCGAGCCGGCCGCGGCGCAGCCGGTTCAACGCGCGGCGCGCTCAACGGGCGGCCGGCTCACCGCGCCGCCGTCAAGAATTGCGCGAACGTCCGATAATAGGCTTCTCTGTCTTGCTGCTTGCCGAATACATGCCCTTCATCCGCGACCTGCAGATACCAAACCGCTCCTTCTCGGCCGCGCAGGCGATTGACGATTTGTTCCGACTCGCCGATCGGCACGCGCTGATCGTTCTTCCCATGAACCACGAGCAGCGGCCGTAAAATGCGGTCGGCATTGTTCAGCGGCGAAATTCTGCGCAGGAACGCCCGCATGTCCAGGTCCCGCTCATCGCCGTATTCCGCGCGCCGCTGATTTTGGCGGTACGGCGCGGTGGTGCCCAGGAAACTGATGAAATCCGTGATTCCGGCCAAATCGACGCCGCCCCGCAGCCGATCGCTGTAATTGACCAGGGAGGCGAGAGCCAGATATCCGCCATAGCCGGCGCCGGACACCACGACGTGCTTGGCATCGACGGCGCTCTGCAGGCCGAGCCACACGAGCAGTGCACCGACATCCTTGACCGCGTCCTCGCGCAGCTCGCCGTTATCGAGCGACAGATAGGTTTTTCCATAGCCGGATGAGCCGCGAATATTGGGCGCTACGACCGCATATCCGAGCTCATTCACCACGTACTCTATCCATGGATCGAAGCGCGGCCGAAATTGCGATTGCGGCCCGTCGTGCAGGATCAGCAGCACGGGATGCGGTTTCGGAGTGGTGGGCTCATACACGTACGCCGGTACCTGGCGTGATTTTCCGTCCTGGCGGTCGAAAGTCGGAAACTGCGTCAAGCGCGGTGTGACGAACTTGGCCGGATCCATCGGTCCCGCTTCGCTCATGGTCCAGGCTTCGAGCCGGTTGCTCTCCATATCGAGAACATACGCATCCCGGGGTCGATTGGCCGCCTCGAAACCGAATGCAAGCCGCTTGCCGTCCGCATCGAAGCTCAAGGAATCGATTACGCCGGCGGCGGGCGGTCGCGGCGGAATCAAATCCTGATGAGTGCGCAAATCGACGGTGTTGAGCCTGCTGAGGCCGCCCTCGTTGCTGACGAAGGCCAAGTAGTGTCCGTCTGCGGAAACCGCCAAGCGCTCGATGTCCCAGGGAATGTGCGCGGACATCTCCGTCTTTTCGCCGGTGAACAGATTGACATAGCGCAGCTTCGCGTGCTCGCCGTCGCGGTCCGAAATCAGATACACGCCCTGCCCGTCGCGCGAGAATTTCGCGTCGGCGATGCCCGCTTTGGCGGCACCGGGTTCCACTTCGCGCTTTTGGCCGTTGCTCAAATCGACCACGTACAAATAACCCTCGGCGACGGATACATATTTGAGCACCAGCAGCTTGAGGTCGTCCGGGGACCAGTCGAGCGGATACCAGGGGGTGCCGTCGCCGCTGACGGCCAGGTGCGGCAAGGCGCCGCTTTCCGGGTCGACGATGTCGATGTCGAAGGACACGCCATCCCGTGCGGTGCTGAAAAACGCGATTTCGCGTCCCGAGTTGCACCACAGGGCACCGGCGTTCACCGACTTGCCGTCGGTCAATCGGTGCGCCGCGGCCTCTCCCATGCGCTGGTAATAGATCTGCGTATCGCCATTGCCCCCCGGGTCTTGCGTAAACAAGAATGCGCTGCGATTCGGATCCGGCGAGAACGCGCCGTGCGCAACGGGATCGGGCAGAAACGTGATCTGGCGGCGCTGGCCGCCCGGATGATCCACCAGGTGCAATTGATCGACATCTCCGAAGCGGGTGACGATCAGCAGTTGGCCCTTGGGCGTGAAGCCCAGGGGCGTCGCCTCGCGCGCGGCTAAATAAGCGTGCAGCGCATCCGCGGGATTGGCCGGCAGATCGGGAACGCCGTCAAAAACCAAATTGCCCCGCTCGACGTGCGTGGCGGCAAAGCCTGCGGAACCCATCAGCAACAGCGCCGCAATCACCAGCGATAAATAAATTCGACTCATTATTCCTATGTTCCCTATCCGCGAGGATAATGGATTCAATGGCACGCTTCGAGCACCTACTAAAGTCCTACGATGTGAGCGACATGCTCGACGACATCGCGAGCGCCGATCCGCCGGCGTACCTGCGCCGCTGCTTCGCGGAAGGATATTCCGCTCCCCGCCTGTCGTGGCCCCGGGTACAGCAGCTGGCGCTTTGCGCAATAGTACTCGACTCGATCGTCGATGATCGAGACTACGATATGCTCGAGCCGGAGTTGATCGCGGATTGGAGGGCGCAGTACGGGCATGCCTGCGCGCATATGAGGGATGCCGCAGCAGCGGCGTTGCGCCGGGCGCTCGAAAGTGCGCGCGCGCAAGATCCGGACGCCGCGGTTGAGTTGGAAGAACTCGAGCATCGGCTGGCGCCCGCTCGATCGGCGCCCGCCTAGGAACGAGGAGCCTGTCTGAGTATTCCCCGTGGCCGCGACCGGGCTCGATTGGCGCTTGCGCGGGGGGTGCGCGCCCTCCTCGCCTTGAGCGGCGCTGCGGCGCTCTGCGCCTGTATTTCCCAATCCGTGCCGCCGCATGGAGCGGCGCCCGAGGCCGCCTACGATTGGCACGGATTGATGGTGCTGCCCTTCGGTACCTTGTTGAAGGATAGTCCGCTCGCGCTGCACGAGGTGCTGCTGTTCCAGGACGCGGCGCAGGGCGGCGATGCCCTGCACCAGGATTGCTATGCGCCCGACGGCGCGCCGCCGCCTTTCGTCGGCCGACGGCCGGACGAGTATTTGCTGTGTTTCAGCCACGATCGCTTGATTCGCATCGATGCATCGGTACGCTTGCCCGCACAGAGCGCAGGCCCCTTGTTCGCCGCGGCGTGCGCACAGTGGCAAGGAACCCGCGCGCCGGCCGAGCAAACACCCGACGGTTGCGAGGGCCGCGACGGCATGACGCGCTTCAGCGCGCACCTCGCCGCCCTGCCGGCATCGGGGACGCCGGCGGCGGCCGCCTTGTCGATCAGCCTATTTGCCGCCACCGGACCGTGACAGATGAGCAGAGACTCCGAACGTGAATTGCTGGTCGAGGGTGCGGTCAATTTCAGTTTGACGCTGGGCGCCGCCCAGGCCGAGACGCTGTTGCGCCTGGTCGATGAATTGGAGATCGCCAACGCGCAATTCAATCTCACCGCGATCCGCGACCGCCCCGGCATGCTGCGCAAACACCTGATCGACAGTTTGAGCCTGCAGCCGTTCCTGCGCGGCCTGCGCATCGCCGATGTGGGCACGGGCGCCGGTTTTCCGGGCCTGCCGCTCGCGATCGTGAATCCGCAGCGCCGCTTTTGGTTGATCGAAGCGACCAGCAAAAAGGCCCGCTTCGTCGCGCAAACTGCGCAAAGATTGGGCTGCGCCAACCTCGAGGTGGTAACTGCGCGCGCCGAGAATTATCATCCCGCCGAACCCTTCGATACGGTGGTGGCGCGCGCCCTGTCCTCGCTGGCGGATTTCGTGGCACATGCCGGTCATTTGTGCGCGGCCGATGGTCGCCTGCTGGCCATGAAGGGCAGGCGGCCGGTCGAGGAGATTTCGGCGCTGCCGCGCGGTTTCCTCGTGTCGGCCGTCCATCGGGTCGCTCTGCCCGGGCTGGACGACGAGCGGCATATTGTGGAACTCTCGCCGGCCAGGCGCGTATCGCCGGCCAAAGCCGTATCGTCGGCGCGGCCCACATCGAGCAAAACATGAAGCGGGTCATCGCTGTCGCAAACCAAAAAGGCGGAGTGGGCAAGACCACCACCGCGGTCAATCTGGCGGCCTCCTTGACCGCCACCAAGAGGCGGGTGTTGCTGATCGACCTCGATCCGCAAGGCAATGCCACCATGGGTTGCGGCATCGAGAAGAACGCCCAGTCGCGCACCAGCTGCGATGTCCTGCTGGGCGATTGCACCGCCATGGAGGCCTTGGTGCCGGTGGAATACGGCGGATTCATGCTGATGCCCGCCAATCAGGATCTCACCGCCGCGGAAGTGCGGCTGTTGACGATGATGGCGGGGCGCGAATTCAAGCTGCGCAATGCACTAAAGCCGATTCGGGAGGATTTCGACGTGATATTGATCGACTGCCCGCCCGCGCTCAACATGCTGACGTTGAACGCGCTGGTTGCCGCTGACTCGGTAATAGTGCCGATGCAATGCGAGTATTACGCGCTGGAAGGCTTGAGCTCCCTGGTGCAAACCATCGAGCAAGTCCGCAGCAACATCAATCCGGAACTGCAAATCGAAGGCCTGCTGCGCACCATGTTCGATCCGCGCAACAATCTGTCGAACGAGGTGTCGGCGCAGCTGATCGAGCACTTCGGGGAGAAGGTATTCCGCACCATGATCCCGCGCAACGTGCGTCTGGCCGAGGCGCCGAGTTTCGGCAAGCCTGCGCTGTTTCACGACAAGGAGTCGCGCGGAGCTCTGGCGTATCTGGCGCTGGCCGGAGAAATGATTCGTCGCGACGATCTGCCGGCCGCGCCCGTATAATCCACCCCACCGTATCTTGGGGATTGCATCATGTCCGGCAAAAAGCCGTCTTTGGGTCGTGGACTTGCGGAGTTGAGCCCGCTGCTTGCGCGCCGCGTCGACGCCCCTGCGCCTACGCCGCCGCAGGCGGGCGACCGGCTCGCCAATCTGCCGCTCGACCTCCTGCAGCGCGGCAAGTACCAGCCGCGCATGGACATGCGCCCGGAATCCTTGAGCGATCTGGCCGACTCGATCAAGTCCAAGGGGTTGGTGCAGCCCATTCTGGTGCGCCCGCTTGCGGGCCGCAACGCCGGTGAATCGCAACGCTATGAAATCATTGCCGGCGAGCGCCGCTGGCGGGCGGCGCAGATGGCCGGAATCGCGGAAATCCCGGCGGTCATCCGCGATGTGCCGGATGAGGCCGCTCTGGCGATGTCGCTCATCGAGAACATTCAACGCGAGGAGCTCAATCCGCTGGAAGAGGCGCGCGCCCTGGGGCGCTTGATCGAGGAGTTCGGCCTGACTCATCAAGCGGCGGCAGAGGCGGTGGGCCGCTCGCGAGCCGCGGTCAGCAATTTGCTGCGGCTCACGGAGCTCGCCGATGAGGTGAAGCAGTTGGTCGAGGAGCGCAGCATCGAAATGGGCCATGCGCGCGCCCTGCTCTCCTTGACGTCGCGCCGCCAGCAGATCGAAGTGGCGACCCTGGTCGCCAAGAAGGCCCTCTCGGTCCGCGAAACCGAAGCGTTGGTACGCCGCTTGCTCGCGCCGCCGCCGCAGGATGGGGGCGCGCCGCCCGTCGATCCCGATATTCGCCGTCTGGAGCTCGAATTGGCCGACAAGCTCGGCGCCAAGGTTGCCTTCCGGCACACCGCGTCCGGCAAGGGCAAGTTGGTGGTCGCCTACAACAGCCTCGATGAGCTCGAAGGCATCTTGGCGCACATCACATAAGTAGTTTTCCGGATCAATCGACCTTGATGCGTCAGGGCCGCGTCCCTATAATGCGGGGGCTGCGCCGGCCGCGGGGCTCGCTGCGCTTGGACTTTCGTTCATTTTTCGGACATGTAAAGCAAAAGCGAAGCGTTCGCATCCTCCAGTTGTCGGAATTGCGCGCTTCGCGCCACGAGCGGGATTTAACGTGATCGCGATCGACTTAGCCCTGGCGCGGCGGCTGGCCTTCAGCGTCGTGCTGGGTCAGGCGGCCGTGACCTTGATTTGTGCGCTGGCATGCTGGCTGATCGCGGATTCCCACGCTGCACTTTCCGCGGCGCTGGGAGGCGGGATCAGCAGCGCCGCGAGTCTTGCAATGGCGTTGCTCGGCGTCGGTGGCCGTTCGGCCGCGGATCCGCAACGCGTGATGCGTGCGTTCTTGGTTGGCGAGACGGCCAAGATCGCGTTGGTGATCGTGCTGTTCGTGGCGGTGCTGAAGACGATGAAGGTGGTTCCGCTGGCGATGCTCGGCACATACATCGCGACCTTCTTCGTATTCTGGGTTGCGCTCGCCAACGCACTGCCGCCGTTTGGGCCTGGACGGCCGCCCGCGGGCGCGGCCAAGTAGTTGAAATTAAGGCAATTGAGCGAGCGCAAAGAACGTTAAATGGCAGCAGAACAGCCCACCACCGCGAACGAATACATTCTTCACCACCTGACGTTCCTTTCCAACAAGGAACCGGCCGGAGTGATGGACTTTTCGGTCATTCACCTGGACACGGTGTTCTTTTCCGTGCTGCTGGCGGTGCTGTTCGGCGGCTCTTTCTTTCTTGCCGCGCGCGGCGCCACCGCCGGGGTGCCGGGCAAATTTCAGAACTTCGTGGAACTCATCGTCGAGTTCATCGATACCCAGGTCAAGGACAGTTTTCACGGCACCAACAAGCTGCTGGCACCCCTGGCGTTGACGATTTTCTGCTGGGTGTTCCTGTTCAACGCCATGGATGTCCTGCCGGTCGATCTTCTGCCGTGGATCGCGCACGGCGTGGGAATCGGGCATCTGAAGGTGGTGCCCAGCACCGATCTCAACACCACTTTCGCGATGTCGTTGACGGTTTTCGTTCTCATCATCTACTACAGCATCAAGGTCAAAGGCCTCGGCGGCTTTCTCGGCGAGCTGACCATGCAGCCGTTCACCGCCAAGAATCCTTTCGTGAAGGTGCTGCTGATTCCGGCGAACCTGGTGTTGGAGATCGTGCCGCTGCTGGCGCGGCCGATATCGTTGTCGCTGCGCTTGTACGGCAATCTGTTCGCCGGCGAGATGATCTTCCTGCTTCTCGCGGTTCTGTCGCTGCGTGGTGTTGAGCAATTGGCGAGCTTCAGCGGCTGGTTCTTCGTGGTCATGCAATTCCTGCTGGCGTTTGTTTGGGCGGTGTTCCATCTGCTCGTGATCACGCTGCAAGCCTTCATATTCATGGTGTTGACGGTCGTCTACCTGGCGATGGCGCAAGAGCACCATTGATGTCTCGAGTCCGATAACTGCATCAATTCCGCATTAGTTTCGTTTAGGAGGATTGAATGGATAATTTCGCACACGTCCAAGCCATGACCGTACTCGCCGTTGGCATCATGTTCGGTCTGGGCGCGCTCGGCACCGCCATCGGCTTCGGCATTCTCGGCGGCCGTTTTCTCGAAGGCGCGGCACGCCAGCCCGAGCTGACCCCGATGCTGCAGGTGAAAATGTTCATCGTGGCCGCGCTGGTCGACGCGGTCGCCATGATCGGCATCGGCTTCGCGTTGTTCTTCACGTTCGCGAACCCGTTCACCGCCGGGCTGACGCACTGAAGTTGGCGCCGCTAACCGCGCTGGCTAGGAGGGGACTGTGAACATCAATCTCACGTTGATCGTGCAGACGCTCGTGTTCATCGCGCTCATCTGGTTCACGATGAAATTCGTGTGGCCGATGATTCTTGGGCCGATGGAGGAGCGTTCGCGCAAGATCGCAGCGGGACTTGCCGCCGCCGCCAAGAGCGAAAAGGACTTGACCGAAGCCGAGACGCGCTCCAAGGAAATCATCCGCGAAGCGCGCGATCGCGCGGCGCAGATCATCGAACAGGCGGGTAAGCGCTCGAACGAAATGGTCGAGGAGGCCAAGGGCACGGCATCCTCGGAAGGCGTGCGCCTGGTCAAGCAGGCGCACGACGAAGCGGCGCGCGAGAGCACGCGCGCGCGCGAGGGCCTGCGCCAAGAGGTGGCCAAGTTGGCGGTGCAAGGCGCCGCGCGCTTGATCGAGCGCGAGATCGATCCGAAGACCCATGCGGCGCTGCTGGATCGTCTGTCCGCCGAGGTGGCGAATGGCTGAGCGGGCGACCATCGCCCGGCCCTATGCGAAGGCGGCGTTCGAATATGCGCGAGCCGCCGGTGCGCTTGCCGAGTGGTCCCATGGACTCAAGTTGGCTGCGGAGATCGTCGCGGATGCGCGTGTGGCGGCGCTCGCCAGCAATCCGCGATGGTCGGCGGCCGGCCTGGTCGATTTCATCACCGGCATTGCGGGCGACCGGCTCGATGCGGCCATGCGCAACTTCGTGGCGGTGCTCGCCGAGAATCGCCGCCTGCTGCTGTTACCGGAAATCGCGGCTCATTACCAGGCGCTGCGCGCCCAAATCGAAAATACCGTCGACGTCGAAGTCGTTTCCGCCGTGGCGCTCGACGCCGCCCAAGCCGAACAGCTCAGGCAGGCGCTCGACACGCGCCTGAAGCGCCGGGTGCGCATGCAGAACAGGGTGGATCCGACGCTTCTGGGAGGGGCGGTGATACGCGCCGGCGATCTGGTGATCGACGCCTCGTTGAAAGGCCGCTTGGAACGTCTCGGAACGGAATTGACACGCTAGAACTTAAGGCTTACGCGGGCCGCAGAAGGGTTCGCAGAAAGAGGGTTGATATGTCCATCAAGGCATCGGAAATCAGCGACCTGATCAAGGCGCGCATCGAAAAATTCCAATCGAACGCCGACGCGCGCAATGTGGGTACGGTGGTGAGCGTCACCGACGGCATCGTGCGTATCCACGGCCTCGCCGACGCGCGCTACGGCGAAATGCTGGAGTTCGCGGGCAACACCTTCGGTCTGGCTCTGAACCTGGAGCAGGACTCGGTGGGCGCAGTCGTGTTGGGCGACTACAAGCACATCTCCGAGGGCTCGGAGGTCAAGACCACCGGCCGCATTCTCGAGGTGCCCGTGGGCCCGGAACTACTGGGCCGCGTCGTCGACGCGCTCGGGCAGCCGATCGACGGCAAGGGTCCGGTAAACTCCAAGTTGAAGTCACCGCTCGAGCGGGTGGCGCCGGGCGTGATTTTCCGCAAGAGCGTGTCGCAGCCGGTGCAGACCGGTCTCAAGGCGATCGATTCCATGGTGCCGATCGGCCGCGGTCAGCGCGAACTCATCATCGGCGACCGGCAGACCGGCAAGACCGCGGTGGCCATCGATACCATCATCAATCAGAAGGGCACGGGCGTTAAATGCGTCTATGTCGCCGTCGGACAGAAGCAGAGCTCGATCGCCAACGTCGTGCGCAAACTCGAAGAGCACGGCGCGATGGGGCACACCATCATCGTCGCGGCATCCGCGTCGATGCCGGCCGCCATGCAATACCTGGCTCCCTATGGCGGCTGCGCCATGGGCGAATACTTCATGGACAACGGCGAGGACGCGCTGATCGTGTACGACGATTTGTCCAAGCAGGCGGTCGCCTATAGACAGATTTCGCTGCTGCTGCGCCGGCCTCCGGGTCGCGAAGCCTACCCGGGCGACGTGTTCTATTTGCATTCCCGACTTCTCGAGCGCTCGGCGCGCGTCAACGAGGAGTATGTCGAGAAGGTCACCAACGGCCGCGTCAAGGGCAAGACCGGCTCGCTCACGGGCCTGCCCATCATCGAGACCCAAGCGGGCGACGTGACCGCCTTCGTTCCGACCAATGTCATTTCAATCACCGACGGCCAGATTTTTCTGGAAACGGATTTGTTCAACGCCGGCATGCGCCCGGCGATCAACGCTGGGATTTCGGTGTCGCGCGTGGGCGGCGCGGCGCAGACCAACATCATCAAGAAGCTGGGCGGCGGAATACGCTTGGCGCTGGCTCAATTCCGCGAACTCGCCGCCTTCTCGCAGTTTGCCTCGGACTTGGATGAAGCCACGCGCAGGCAGCTCGAGCGCGGCCAGCGCGTCACCGAGCTGATGAAGCAGAAGCAATACTCGCCGATGTCGGTGGCGGAGATGGCGTTGTCGCTGTACGCGGGCAACAACGGCTACTTCGACAAGGTCGATCGCCGCAAGGTCGTGGAGGCCGAGGCCGGCCTGCAGACCTTCGCGCGCGCCACGTGCTCCGAATTGCTGAAGACCATCAACGGCAAGCCGGATCTGTCCAAGGAAGTCGAAGCGGCGCTCAAAAAGTGCTGCGACGAATTCTTCGCGACGCTGTAAGGGAAGGCTCCAAAAGAGAACACTATGGCAGGCGCAAAGGAAATCCGCGGCAAGATCGCGAGTATCAAGAATACTCAGAAGATCACCAAGGCCATGGAAATGGTGGCGGCGAGCAAGATGCGCAAGGCGCAGGAGAGGATGCGCGCGGCGCGTCCGTACGCGCAAAAGATCCGCAAGATCGTCGGCCACCTGCGCCAAGTGAATCTGGATTACAAGCATGCCTTCACCTTGGAGCGTCCGGTGCGCTCGGTGGGCATCATCGTGATCAGCACCGACCGGGGCCTCGCCGGTTCGCTCAACTTGAATTTGTTCAAAGCCGCTCTCGGCGCGATTCGCGACGCGCAAACCGCCGGCGCCAAGGTCTACGTGTGCGCAATCGGCGTGAAGGCGGTGCAGTTCTTTCGCCGATTGGCAGGGGTCGAACTGTGCGCTTCGGCCACTCATTTGGGCGACAGGCCGCACGTGAAGGATCTGCTCGGCCCCACCAAGGTCATGCTGGATTTCTATCGCGACACCAAGGTGGATCGACTGCTGCTGGCGCACAACGTGTTCGTCAACACCATGAGTCAAAAGGGCGTGGTTTCGCAGCTGCTGCCGCTCGAGACCATCGACAAGAGCGAATTGCAGGAGCGCTGGGATTACATTTTCGAGCCGGATGCGGTCGCGATTCTCGACGGAATCCTGATGCGCTACATCGAATCGCAGGTGTTCCAAGGTGCTGTGGAGAATGTCGCCTGCGAGATGGCGGCGCGCATGGTGGCCATGAAGAGTGCAACCGACAACGCCGGCTCGCTCATCGACGAGCTGCAACTCATTTACAACAAGGCCCGTCAGGCCGCGATCACCAAAGAGCTTTCGGAGATCGTGGGTGGCGCGGCGGCGGTCTAAGGCTAAGAGGGTTATCAAGCATGTCCAGCGGCAAAATCGTGCAAATCATCGGCGCGGTCATCGACGTGGAATTCCCGCGCGATCAGATCCCCAAGATCTACGACGCTCTCAAGCTAGACGACGTGGATTTGACTCTCGAGGTGCAACAGCAGCTCGGCGACGGCATCGTGCGCACTATCGCGATGGGGCCCTCGGAAGGGCTGCGCCGCGGCCTCGCCGTCACGGGCACCGGCAAGGGGATCATGGTACCGGTGGGCGCGGCCACGCTGGGGCGCATCATGGACGTGCTGGGCAGGCCGCAGGACGAGAGAGGGCCGGTAAGCTCCGCCCACACCCTGCCGATCCACCGTCCGGCACCCGCCTATGATGAGCAGGCCGGCGGTCAAGATCTTCTGGTCACCGGCATCAAGGTCATCGATTTGCTGGTGCCGTTCGCCAAGGGCGGCAAGGTCGGACTGTTCGGCGGCGCGGGCGTGGGCAAGACCGTGAACATGCTCGAACTCATCAACAACATCGCCAAGCAGTACAGCGGCCTCTCGGTGTTTGCGGGCGTCGGCGAACGCACCCGCGAAGGCAACGATTTCTATCACGAGATGATCGAGTCGGGCGTCATCGACAAGGACATTCTCGCCAACTCCAAGGTGGCCATGGTTTACGGCCAGATGAACGAGCCGCCCGGCAACCGTCTGCGCGTCGCGCTGACGGGTTTGACGATGGCGGAGTATTTCCGCGACGAGAAGCAGGCTTCGGGCAAGGGCCGCGACGTGCTGTTCTTTGTCGACAATATCTACCGCTACACCCTGGCGGGCACGGAAGTGTCCGCGCTGTTGGGCCGCATGCCTTCGGCGGTGGGCTACCAGCCGACGCTTGCCGAGGAAATGGGCGTCCTGCAGGAGCGCATCACCTCGACCAAGACCGGATCGATCACCTCCATCCAGGCGGTCTACGTCCCCGCGGACGACTTGACCGACCCGTCGCCGGCGACCACCTTCGCGCACTTGGACGCCACCGTGGTGCTGTCGCGGCAGATCGCCTCGCTCGGCATCTACCCGGCAGTCGATCCTCTCGACTCCACCAGCCGCCAATTGGATCCGCTGGTGGTGGGCGACGAGCACTACGACACCGCGCGCGGCGTGCAGGCGGTCCTGCAGCGCTACAAGGAACTGCAGGACATCATCGCGATTCTCGGCATGGACGAGCTGTCCGAGGAAGACAAGCTCTCCGTGTACCGCGCGCGCAAAATCCAGCGCTTCTTGTCGCAGCCGTTCAACGTCGCCAAGGTGTTCACCGGCCAAGACGGCAAAATCGTACCCTTGAAGGACACGATCCGCGGCTTCAAGGCGATCATCGCGGGCGAATACGACCATCTGCCCGAACAGGCCTTCTATATGATCGGCACCATCGAAGAAGCGGTCGAAAAAGCCAAGACGCTGGCCTGAGAGCTATCATGGCCCACACCATTCATGTCGACATCGTCAGCGCCGAAGGAGAGATCTTCTCGGGCGACGCGAGCATGGTGTTCGTCCCCGGTTCGCAAGGCGAACTCGGCATTGCGCCGCGCCACGCGCCGCTGTTGACCACGCTCAAGGCGGGCGAGGTTCGCGTGCAGACAGAGGGCCGGGAAGAGCAGTCGTTCTACGTCGGCGGGGGCGCGCTCGAAGTCCAGCCGCACCTCGTGACGGTGCTCGCCGACACGGCCGCGCGCGCGCACGATCTGGATGAGGCGGCCGCGCTGGAAGCGAAACAGCGCGCCGAAGAGGCCATACGGGGCCGCGCCGACAAGATGGATATCGCCGAGGCTCAGGCCGAATTGGCGCGGGCGGTCGCGCAATTGCGAGCGATCGAGCGCCTGCGGCAAAAGCGCTAGGAATTCTTGCCCCAAGCAACCGTCATGCCGCTTTCCGTCGTCATACTCGCCGCGGGGCAGGGGAAGCGGATGCGCTCGGACTTGCCCAAAGTGCTGCAGCCGCTGGCTGGGCAGCCCCTGCTGCAGCACGTGATCCGCACCGCACGGGCGCTCGAGCCCGCGGGCATTTGCGTGGTCTATGGACACGGCGGGGCGCAGGTGCAGGCGGCGCTGCAGCATGACGATCTCGATTGGATCCTGCAGGCCGTTCAGTTGGGCACGGGTCATGCGGTGATGCAGGCGATGGCCGTCATTCCGGACGACCACACGGTTTTGGTTCTGTACGGCGACGTGCCGCTGATCGGTGCCTCGACCCTCGAGAAATTGATCAAGGGCGCCGATGGGGGTGCGCTCGCCGTGCTCACCGCCGATCTCGACGATGCCACAGGCTACGGACGCATGGTGCGCGACGGCGATGGCCGCGTGAGCGCGGTCGTCGAGCACCATGACGCCGATGCGGCACAGCGGCGGATTCGCGAGGTCAACACCGGGCTCATGGCGGCTCCCGCCGCACGTTTGCGGCAATGGCTGCTCGGCTTGGACAGCGACAATGCTCAGCGCGAGTTTTATTTGACCGACGTGGTGGCGGCTGCTGTAAAAGCCGGCAATCGCGTGGACGCGGTGCCGGCGCCGAGCGCGGCCGAGGTCATGGGCGTCAACGACAAAATTCAGCTGGCGCAGGTGGAGGCCGCCTATCGACGCCGCCGCGCCGAGGAATTGATGCTGGCGGGCGCGACGCTCGCCGATCCGGCGCGCATCGACATTCGCGGCGACATCGACCTCGGGAGCGACGTATTCATCGATGTCAATGTGGTGCTGGAGGGCAAGGTGCGCTTGGGCGCGCGCGTGAAAATTGGGCCTAATTGCATCATTCGCAACTCGAGCCTGGGCGCCGATACCGAGGTGCAGGCTAACTGCGTCATTGATGAGGCGGTAGTCGATGAGCATTGCAGGATTGGGCCTTTCGCGCGCTTGAGGCCCGAAACGGTCCTGCACAGGGGCGTGCACATCGGCAACTTCGTCGAAGTGAAGCACAGCGAAGTCGGTGCGGGCAGCAAGGCGAACCACCTGAGCTACTTGGGCGATACCCAAGTGGGCCGGGACGTCAACATCGGCGCCGGCACCATTACCTGCAATTATGACGGCGCCAACAAATGGCCCACGAAAATTGACGACGGCGCATTCATCGGTTCCGGCAGCATGCTGGTGGCGCCGGTGCGCATCGGCGTGGGGGCGACCATCGGCGCCGGTTCGACGATCAGCGCGAACGCACCCGACGCCAAGCTCACGCTGACGCGGCCGCCGCAAGTCACCGTGGCGGGTTGGGAACGCCCGCGCAAACTCGATGGTGCGGACTACGCCGCCGCCGTGGACAGCGCCCTGAAATCGCCGAAGACCAAACCTTAGACCCATCGCGGCGACAGCAGCATCCGCAGCGGCGATCCTGTGCCGCATACCGATGCATGCGTCCTGATCAATGCGCCCTCCCGGTGCAACAGGAAACCGCAAGACTGTCCCGTAAACTCGTAACTACCTGATCCTGCATGGATCTTTGAATTTGGCACAAGACGTGCTTCCCAGGAACTTAAGAGGTTCGGTGCCATGAGGCCCGCCATTAATCGCCTATGGGGAACGTCGTTCGATGAAACTAATTACCGCAATCATTAAGCCATTCAAGCTCGACGATGTTCGTAACGCGGTTCATGAAGTCGGCGTGCAAGGCGTCACCGTCACCGAAGTCCGTGGCTTTGGGCGGCAACGCGGGCACACGGAAATCTATCGGGGTGCCGAATATACGGTCGAGTTCGTACCCAAAACCAAAATTGAGATTGCCGTCGCGGACTCCTTAACCGACCAGGTCATCGAGGCGATTATCAAGTCCGCGCAGACCGGCAAAGTGGGCGACGGGAAAATTTTCGTCTCCGACCTCACGCAAGTCGTTCGCATTCGCACCGGTGAAAGCGGCGCGAGTGCCATTTAAAACCTAAAGAGGGTTTCGCATTGAAGACCAGACTGCCAATAGTCCTTTTGAGTTTGTTGACGTTCTCGATTCCCGCTGCGTGGGCCCAAGACGCGCCGAGCGCGGCGGCGTCCGCGGCGCCACAGGAGCAGGCGCCTGCGGCGGCGCCCGATGCCGCACCCGCGCCGACGGAACCTCAGCTCATCGGCGTCGATAAAATCAGTTCCGGCGACACCGCTTGGATGCTGACCTCGACGGCGCTGGTATTGATGATGACCATTCCGGGGCTCGCTCTTTTCTATGGCGGCATGGTCCGCAAGAAGAACGTGCTGGCCACTCTGATGCAGAGCTTCGCGATCACGTGTGTGGTCACCCTCCTTTGGTGGCTGATTGGATATTCCTGGGCGTTCACGCCGGGAAGCCCTTACTTGGGAGGCTCAAGCCGCGCGCTGTTCAACGGCATGACGTTCATGAAGGACGCGAACAAGCTCACCGTGTCGCATTTAGCGCTCACCATTCCGGAAACCGTCTACGCGATGTTTCAGTTGACATTCGCGATCATCACGCCGGCGCTGATCGCGGGCGCATTTGCCGATCGCATGAAGTTCTCCGCGATGCTGGTGTTCATGTCGGTTTGGTCACTGGTAGTGTATTGCCCGATCGCTCACTGGGTCTGGGAACCGAGCGGGTGGCTCGCCGTGAAGGGCGTGCTGGATTACGCCGGCGGCACCGTAGTGCACATCAACGCAGGTATTGCCGGCCTCGCGAGTTGTTTGGTGCTCGGTAAGCGCGTGGGATACGGCAGGGAAGCCATGCCGCCGCATAACCTGACGTTCACGCTGATCGGCGCCTCGCTTTTGTGGGTGGGCTGGTTTGGCTTCAATGCCGGCTCCGCCGGCGCCGCGGACGGGCGCGCGGGCATGGCGATGGCGGCGACACAGATTGCAACCGCGGCGGCCGCTTTGAGCTGGATGTTCGCCGAATGGATCGTCAAGGGCAAACCGAGTCTCTTGGGTATCGCCTCCGGCGCCGTCGCAGGATTGGTCGCGATCACGCCGGCGTCGGGCTTCGTCGGACCCACGCCCGCGGTCGTCGTCGGTCTCGTTGCCGGCGTCGTATGCTTCTTCGCAGCGACCACGCTGAAGAGTGCGCTGGGCTATGACGATTCGCTCGACGCGTTCGGGGTGCATTGTATCGGCGGCATCATCGGTGCTTTGCTCACGGGGGTCTTCGCCAGCAAGGAAATCAGCGGCGCCGACGGATCGGTCCTCACCCAGCTGTGGGGTGTGGGCACCACGCTGATCTACGGCTTCACAGCCAGCTTCATCATTCTGAAAGTCATCGACATGACCATTGGTCTGCGCGTCACCGAAGAGCAAGAACGAGAGGGTCTGGATATATCGCTGCACGGCGAGCGGATCGAGTGATCGATGGAGCGTAGCAAAGCAAAATGTTGCTACTGGAGTACTCTGCGACGCCGACCGAGTCGCCGCGCGGTCGCGGGAACGCCTGCTTGTGCCGATCGCTCCGCGAAGGCGTCGAGTGCGGATTGGACAGTGTTGTGCGTTGAAACTCCCGACAGGAGTCGCTTCTCGGGCTGCGCCGCCTCGCTGAATCACTCGTGCGGCGTGTGGCTCAAGGCCGAATCAGGTGTCCGCTGGCGGCTTTGATCAGAGCCTGCGTGCGCGTGGCGACGCCGAGCTTCCTGCGCGCGTTCTCGAGGTGAAATTCGACGGTGCGCTTGCTCAACCCTAGAATCGTCCCGATCTCTGCGAATGTCTTGCCGCGCGCGGCCCAAGTGAGTGTCTCCACTTCGCGCTCGCGCAGGCCGACGCGCTTTGGCCAGACCCCTGTGCGGGCCACCCGTGCGAGCCGAGCCGTTATCAGCGCTGCTAGCACGTCATAGTCGACCGGTTTGATCACATAGTCGTCGGCGCCGAGCTGCCAGCCCTTGATTTCGTTGTCGTGATCCCCCAGCGCGGTGAGGAACACGAAGGGCATGGTCTCGAATCGCGGCTCCATGGAAGTGAGCCGCTCGAGCAGCTCAAATCCGGACATGCCGGGCATGCCGATGTCCGACAGCACGAGATCCGGCGGCTCCCGGAGAATACTCGTGAGACCCTCGCGCCCGTTGTAGGCGACACGAACCTCGAAGCCGCGATCGGTAAGCTCCTCGCAGAGCAACGACGCCGTGTCGAGATCGTCCTCGACGCAGAGAATCCTCTTGCACCTTGTATCCATGGTGATGACCGTAGCACCCACCGCGTTAAAAAGAAGTAAATTTTTCTGTTTGCATCAAGCCGAACTTACCCGGCGCGGCGGTTCCTGCTAGGCTGCGTGTGCAAATGAGATGTCACTCATGAAGTCAGCGCACTCGATTAAGGCAAGATTGTCTCTTGTTTTCCTGTTCTTCTTTCTGCTGGTAATTGTTCTCGGGTTCGAAAGCTTGCGCAGCTTAAACTACGTCAATGATGCGTCGGCGCAGATCCGCGTTCGCTGGCTGCCGAGCACCCGCGCCTTGGGCGATCTCAACAATCTCACGACAGACTTTCCGGCGGCGGAGACAGCCATGCTGCGTGCCAACAGCGTGAGCGAGCGGGCCACGACTGAGCAGCAGATGACCGATCTGGATCGCGGCATCGGCGCTGCGCAGCTCGCCTATCGGCAGATTCGTCACGATGCGACGGAGAATGACCTGTATAGGCGCTTCGAGTCGAGATGGAGCGAGTACCGGAGCATCGCGGCCCGCAGCCGATCTGTACCGTCCGGGGCCGCCGGCGCTGCCGCGGCATACGATATCGAGAACGAGGCGAAATCGGCCTACGCCGCCGCGAGCGATCTGCTCGGCACGCTCACGGAGCGAAATCTCGCAGGCGCTCGTGAAGCGAGTGAACGTTCGGATCTCGTTTACGCGCAGGCACGCAAACGAATCGTCCTCACCATATTCCTTGCGGCGCTGTTGGTCGCGGGTGCGATGCTGCATGTCACGCGATCCATTTCGGCACCGCTCGTCGATCTTGCCGCACGCATGCACCGGCTTGCCGCGAGTGAAACCAGCGTTAAAGTGCTCGGCACGCGGCGGCACGACGAAATCGGTGAAATGGCGCGCGCGGTGGTCGTTTTCCGCAACAATGCGATTGACCTCGCACAGAATCGACACACGTTGGCGACGCAGGCGGCACTCCTGCAGCAAAAGCTCGCCGAGGAGCAGCGACTGACGCTGTTACAGCGGAATTTCGTCGCTATGGCGTCGCACGAGTTCCGCACGCCGCTGGCGATCATCGATGGCCATACTCAACGCTTGATCTCGATGCGGGATCGGCTTACGACTGAGGAGCTGGCTGAGCGTGCGCGGAAGATTCGCAGCATGGTACGCCGGATGACGCAGCTGATAGACAACCTGATCGGGTCGGCGCGCCTAGTCGATGCCCGTATCGATCTTTACTACCATCCCGCGCCGGTCGATTTGACATCCCTTGTGCGCGAGATCTGTCAGCTGCAACGCGAGTTGACCCCCGACGCCCGAATTCGCGAGCAGATACAGGCCCAACCGCTCCTCGTACGGGGCGATGCAAGCCTGCTGAGCCAGCTCTTCAGCAACCTCGTTTCGAACGCCGTGAAGTATTCGCCGGATAGCGGCCTCATCCGGGTTATCGCGGCGCGGGAGGGCACTCAGATCGCGGTGGTGATCGAAGACCGCGGAATCGGCATTCCGGAGGCTGACCGGGAAAGAGTGTTTGAGCGCTATTACCGAGGCAGCAATACTTCGGGAATCGGCGGCAGTGGGGTGGGCCTGTCTCTGGTTAAAACGATGGTTGATCTTCACAAAGGCACCATTGCCCTGGACACCCGCGAGGGTGAGGGTTCTCGGTTCACGATCCGATTTCCCATCAGCGATGCTGATGCGCAAAGGGTGCGCAACGATGCTGCCGGCGAGACCTTGATGCGCGGCTCGCATGAGCAAGAGCTGGTGAGCTGATCCTTTGACACTGAGCGGCTGACACTCACCCTCAGCGGCGCGACGCTAACGCCGTGCGCGTCTGTTTTTCGCAACATCCTTGCTTGTCGCACCTCATTTTTTAACGCCTTTCGGTCTACGCAATCCTTTAGGGGGCACCTAAGCTTGCGTGGGAGTTGGCATTCGTAACATTAGGGGTGGAAGTTGATGAAAATTCCGAAATGTATGCGGAGTCTTCTGATCTTGGCTGCGGCGTCTGGGTTTGCGGTGTCCGTAGTCCGGGCGGAGCAATCCCCAGCCGCTGTGGTAAAAGTATCGTCCGGGACAATCGTCGGCATCGTGACCAATGCGGCGAAGCTCCCTGTCGTCGGGGCGACCGTGACGGCTGTAAAGGCGGGCGGAGGCATTCGGGCGACGGTGTCCGGCAGCGACGGCATCTATTCGTTTGCCGATCTTCCGTCGGGTGCGTGGTCTCTCACGGTGCAGGTTGATGGCTATCCGGATGTGTCACTGCCTCCGCTGCAGGTCGTGGCCGACAAAGCCACTCGCCATGACATCGTGATGAACGTTCCGGCGGCGGCTCCGGCGCCCGCAGTGGCTGCGGTGGCCAAGGAAGCGGCGCGCAAGGTGACCGCCGCAGCCCCGACGGCGCCGACGATACCCGAGGCGCTCCAGGCGCCTGAACCCCCCCCTGAAGTCGATAACTATACCCCGTTTGCCAACGACGGCGATATCGGCTGGCTGAACGGCAACACGCGTGAAAAGTCGCCGATATTCGACACGAAGTTTTTCACGCCTGAGATCCGCTTGGACATGAACTACCTGCAAAGCCTCAACCACCCGCAGGACCATACCATCGACGGCTCGACCGAGGCGTTCCGCTCCGGCGAATTCCAGATCGAACAGGTGAGCTTTGGCGGCGACTTCCACTGGAACAACGTGAGAGCGCGCTTTCTCTCGATGTACGGCATGTTCGCAACGACCACGCCGCGCAATGACGCCAGCGCCGTGATTGGCCAGTGGGACCTTCAAGGTGCTTACCGATACTTCTCGGAAGCGAATGCCGGGTATCACTTCGACGTGAGCCACGGCCTCAATGTGGACGCGGGGGTCTTCGTCTCGTACATCGGCCTGTTCAGCTACTACAACTTCGATAACTGGACTTACCAGCCCTCGTTCGTATCATCCAACACACCCTGGTTCTTCAATGGACTGCGCGTGCAGTGGTTTCCGACCCAGGATCTGAAGATCGAACCCTGGCTCATCAACGGCTGGCAATCCTATGCCAAGTACAACAGACATCCGGGTTTCGGCGGACAGATCCTTTGGATCCCGAGCAACAACCTCAAATTGGTGTTCAACAGCTATTCCACCGGACAGGATAATTTGCAATGCCAAACGAACAGCAACAACGGGCAAGGCACCATGAACACGCCCTGTCAGCCCCAGAATGGGGGTAATCCTTACGCTGCGGCTGGGTCTTATGTGGGGGCAGGGCCACAAGTTAACTACGCCAACGTGACGCGTGTTCACGAGGATGACAGCCTCTTGGTGAAATACTACGACGCGCACGGCATGGGCGGCGCCGGCGTATCTAAAATGGCATTCAGCTTGACGTGGGATTTCGGCTGCGAGTACGGCGGCGGCGTGCATTGTACGAAGGGGCCGAATAAGGAGGAATTTCTCGGTGTGATGCTCTACAACCGTACGTGGTTCCATAACGATCTGTATGCGATTACGATTGGCGGCGGCTTCATGAACAATCCGGGCCGCTATCTGGCCCTGACCCCGCCAATCAATGGAGCGACGGCCGCAAGCGGCTCGCCGTACTTTACTCAGCAGCCGGGGCAAAAACTCTATCAATGGGATTCGCAGATCAATTTTCAGTATATGCCGAACGACTGGATTACCTGGTGGACGGAAGCGACGTTCCGGCATTCGAGCGTTCCCTACTGGTCGGGGCCGGGCGGCATAACGCCTCCCGGCGGCAACAACGGCTCGCCCGCGAGCTGTGTGGGCGGCCCTGCCGATCCCACCAGCGGTAATTGCGTCGGGGGTGGCTGGTTTCCGGATCTAACTACGCGCGAAGTAGTCTTGGGCGCCGGCCTCATGGTCAAGTTCTAGGCACGCGCGGACAAGGCACTCCCCTCACGGTCGCGGCTCAGAAGACGTCGGAGCGCGACCGTGGGGGATATATTGAAGCAGCTGGGAGAAGGTGACCAAATAGCACAGGGTGCAAGATCCACTCGGTTTTGTTGAACAGTCATGACTAGGAAAGGCCGGCCTTATATTTTTCTGGGACTCGTCGGCTTCATATTTCCTGGTCCAATCCCGGCGGGAGCCATGCCGGGGATTTGGCGCACATCGCACACGCTGATGAAAGATGCTCGGGTCGTCAGAGACCGGTTGCATGCGCGGAACAACCGAAACCGCCAGGATTATTCGTTCTTGAATGCAGTAGGCGCCGTCTGGTCCGCCGACATCAAAAAGTCAGCCGCGGGTTACAGCGCGTCAACCGGGTTTCTCATCGATCGGTGCCACGTTCTCACCAACATGCACGTCGTGTATACCGACGATATCGTCATCAGCCCATCGATCGGCATAGCTGTGGTGTTTGCCGTCGGCCAAACTGAAGGCGAGGGAAACGGGGGCGCGTTGCAGGGACTTAGGTTTTTGCTCAATGGAGTGGTTATTGCGCACGGAGACACCATCATCGTGGATCACCTCGTGCACAATCCGGAAAACGATTGGACGCTCATTCGGCTCGCGGCAAATGTGGATGGCACCATCACTCCGATGACGATTGGCGCTGTTGATATCGCGCAATTACCGAAGAATCTGCCACTTTCGATAGCCGGGTTTCCAGTCGACCACAGAGAACGGCGCGGCGATCGATTCAATTTGAAGGATTTGTGGGGGTCGGACGGTCGGGTGGTCGGAGTTGTTTGGGCGAGCACGGTCGGCGCTGTGATCGAGTCGACGATTCAAGCTACCCGCGGCAACTCAGGAGGCCCTCTTTACGGGGACTTCAACGGACAGAAGCACATCGTTATCGGAATGCACCAAAGTATTCGCGGCAACGGCATCGATGTCTCGGAAAGCACGCCCAACATGCAGGTCTTGTTTACGCCGGGCACGTTGGCCAGTATCAGCGCAGCTCAAGCACTGACTCCCTGTCAATGATACTCGGCCTAATGCCATCCGAAGAGGAGCCCACCGTTCAGACTGATGGACCGCTCGCCACTATCCGAGTTTCTGCTCCAACCGGGCTCCATGTACCAGCCCAAATCTTTGCTGCGCCAGAACATGAAGTCCAGAACCGCTTCGATCCCGTGAGACGTGCCTCTCTCCGGTCCGAGGTGACGAGCGCGGTGACACCGAACTCGAGTTCGAGCCATTACCTCGATGGGCGTCGCTTCAACGGCCAGCGTGGCGCCAAAATTAGAGGAACCATCGCGAATGTTGTGCTCGCCCGCCAGCCCGCTTTCAACGAGAAAGGCACGATCCTCTGCGCAAAAGAACGCGACATAAAACAGGTGGCGGTGATGAGCAGATCCTCGCCGATTCGACCTGTAGCGCCTAGTCACGACGCCTGCGATCTCCATGAACAGGGGCGCTTTTTTATGGAATCATTACGCTGTCTCGAATAATGTGCTAGACGAGATACTTCGACAGAAGCGCAAGGAAGGTAATGATGCTGCAAAGTCAACCAGAAGCTCAGATTCCAACCCGGCACCGGATTCGCCCGAGAGCCGCGTGCAGCCGATTCAGATGAACCTCGCATTTTTTACGAATCGTGCGCGCACCCCCGCCTCGTCGGTGGCGCCGTCTCGGTTACTCAAACAAAAATTGGCCCAAAGGCGCCGAGTCGTCGCCGCATCCTTGCATCGGGTTTGCAGGACCGTCCTTCGGCTGGCAGCTCATGCCCCTGAGCCGCCCCCGCCCCGGTACTGGCCCGATTATCTGCGTGCGCTGGCAATCTGCGGCGTGTCCACCGCGATTGCTTTCCCGCTCTCCCCCTCCTTTGGCCTCGTCAATATCGTCATGCTCTATCTGTTGGGGACGACCGTCGGTGCGCTCCGATTGGGACGCGGGGCCTCGGTATTGCTTGCGACCGCCAACATGCTCGCGTTCGACTATTTCTTCGTGCCGCCGCTGCACAGCTTCGATGTGCAGGACATGCAATATCTTTTTGCGCTTGGCGTGATGCTGATCGTTGCCTTGGTGATCGCGAACCTCATGGTCAGCATTCGGCGTCATCGCGAGATTGCCGATGCACGCGAACAGCGCACCGCGGTGCTGTATGCGATGAGCCGCGAGCTCGCGGTTGCGACCGATGCGCAAGCCATGGCAACGGCGGCGGTCCGGCATATCTGCGATGTGTTCCATAGCACAGCAGTTGTGCTGATAACGGACGCGCGCGGGCGCTTGTCGCCGGTCTTGCCAGCGGGCGCGGCCGCCGGCGATGCACCATCCTTGCGGCCGGCTTTCGATCTCGAATGCGCCGAGGGCGTGGTCGCGGGCGGCGAACGGCGCATCAAGGACGTAATTTATCTGCCTCTGCGGGGCAGCCGCCGCGCGCAGGGTGTGATCGTGGTTTGTCCGCAGCCCCCGAGTCGCGCGCTGCCGGCGGAACAATTGAATTTGTTGGACGCCTTCGCGGCTCAGCTGGCCCTATCGCTGCAAAGAGCCCGGCTGGCCGAGGCCGCCGAGGCCGCAAAGATTTCCGCGGAGCGCGCTTTGTTGCGTAATACCCTGTTGGCGTCGATTTCTCACGATTTGCGCACACCGCTGTCGGCGATCGCCGGCGCAGGTAGCCTGATCGGGCAGCCGGAATATGCGCTCAACGTCGATCGGCTCACCACGCTGGGTCATTTGATCGAACGCAAGGCCCGGGACATGTCGCAACTGCTGACGAATGTCCTCGAGTTGGTGCAGATGGAGTTTGGCGACGGCGCACTGCATGCCGACTGGCACGCAATCGATGACTTGGTTGCACTCGGGCTGCGTGCGTGCGCGGCCCGTCTCGCGCAATGGCGCATCGCGTTGGATCTGCCTACCGACTTGCCCTTGATTTTGGTCGAGCCAACCTTGGTGGTACAGATACTGAGCAACCTTCTGGAGAACGCTGCTAAATATACGCCCGCCGGTACGACTATTACGATATCCGCCGCCGCGCGAGACGAGAACCTGCTGTTGACGGTTGCAGATGACGGGCCGGGTCTTCCGCCCGGCGACCCGGAACGTTTGTTCGAGAAGTTCCAGCGCGGTCGTTCGGAAAGCAATATCGTGGGCGTCGGCCTTGGACTTGCGATTTGTCGCGCGGCCGCGCGCCTGCACGGCGGCGATATTCGCGCCATCAACAATCCAGGAGGCGGCGCACGCTTCGAAATTACGCTGCCCATGGCTACGCAAATGGATGTGCGCCCCGCAATGGAGTTTGACTGAGACTCGTGATGCGCGTTGTGCTCAACACACGAACCGGGCCACACCTGCCGATCATTGTGTTGTCCGCTCGCATGCTCGAGTGGCGAAGAATCGCTGTGGTTGAAGCGCCGGTCGGCGACTATGTCACCAATCCGTTCAGCACCGGGCAACTGCTCGCAAAAAAGCACACCTTGCTGCACCGTGATGTACAGACAATTGTTGGAAACAGGCATGACTGAGGCTATGCACCTCATACTGATCATCGAGGATGACCAGGCGATTCAGTACGTTTTGCGCATGCTGTTCGAGGCAAGCGGCTTCAGAGTCGTCATAGCCGATACCGCCGCTCGCGGCGAGCACGACGCGCGGCTGCACAGGCCGGACGTGGTGTTGGTCGACCTTGGTCTGCCTGACCGCGACGGTCTCAACGTCATTACTGCCATTCGCGCCTGGTCGCCGGTCCCGATCATCGTGTTGTCGGCACGCACTGCTGAAGCGCAGCGGCTTGCGGCGTTCGAAAACGGTGCAGATGATTACGTCACGAAGCCGTTCAGCGTACCGGAGCTCCTGGCGCGCGTGCGTGCGGTGGTGCGGCGGCACGTACGCGGCGAGCTGCCGATGGGCATGCTCGAACTCGGCGACGTCTCTATCGATCTTGGCAGGCGCGTCGCTCACCGCCGGGACGGTCGCGATGTGCGCTTGACTCCGCTCGAGCACCGGATTTTGGAAACGCTCGCGCGCCATAGCGATCGTATCGTTACGCACGCGACGCTCATCAAAGAGGTATGGGGACCGCATCGCGAGGACTCGCGCGCGTTGCGGGTCTATATCGGAAGCCTGCGAAGAAAACTGGAAATTGACCCCGGTAATCCGCAACACATCCGTACCGAGCTCGGTGTCGGCTACCGGCTCGTCATCGACGCCGCGCCTTAGGCGAGAGGCTGAACTGGGATTCAACGGGTGGTATGCGCGACGGAAGCCTGCGCTGTGCGGTTCCACCATCCACCGCCCAGCGCCTGAAACAGAGCCACCGTATCCGCGTAGCGAGCGGCCAGGGCCTGCACGCGGCTGAGCAGTGCTTGCTGATAAGCGGTCTCGGCACCGAGCAAAATCAAATAGTTGACATAGCCGACCTCCATTTGCCGGCGAGTGAGATCGTAGGTCACTTTTGCGGCGTTCTCAGCGTCGACGTTGGCCGCAAGCGCGTCGGCGTCGGACAAGGATGCATGTAGTGTGTCGGCGACGTTTTGGTAGGCGGTGATGACCGTGCTCTGATATTGCGCTGCGGCCTGCTTCAAGGCCTCTTGGGCGGCACGCTTTCGGTGCAGCAGCGTACCGCCTTCGAACAGGGGTTGGGTGATGGCGCCGACCAGATTCCAGAACGGGCCGCCTGAACGGAACATCCAGCTGAATTGATCCGCGTTGCCGCCATACGAGCCGGTAATCGGGAATTGCGGGAACATCGCCGCCACCGCGACGCCGACTTGCGCATTCGCGGCATGGAGCTGCGCCTCGGCCGCTCGAACGTCGGGCCGCTGTTCGATGATCTTGGCCGGCAGGGACAGCGGCAGCTCCGGCGGCAGCTGCAGCGCATCGAGCTCGAACGTTTCCGGCACCTCTTGGTTGGGTAAATTGCCCACCAGGGCTCGAATCAGATCGCGCCCCTGCTCGAACTGCAACTGCAGCGGGGGCAGGGTGGCCTTGGCCTGCGCCAATGCGGTCTCCTGCGCCGCTACATCGATGCGCATCGCCTGCCCGAGCCGGAATTGATCGCGCAGGATCTGCAGCGATTTCTCATCCGCAGCGATGATTTCCCGAGTCGCCCGGATCTGCGCGCGCAAGGATGCCTCCTGGATCGCCGCGGCGACCACATTGGAGGCCAGTGTGATGTACGTCGCCTCGAGCGCGAAGCGCTGTGCCTCCGCCTGCGCGGCCAGCGATTCGACTTGTCGCCGGTTGCCGCCGAACACGTCGGGCACAAAACCCACCGTGAGTTCGGCGGTTTGAAAATTGTAATAGAGCGGCGCGGTATAAGGGGAGATACCTGGTGTTTGCAGCGGTGCCGAGAGGTTGTTTCCGTTACCCTGCACGCCGGGGGCTTGGTCGTTGGTCAGGTTGCCGGCTATTTTATGGCGCTCGGCCTGGTAGGTGGCACCCACCGACGGAAAAAAGAAGCCTTGCTGTGCATAAACTAGCTCTTGGGCCTGGGCCAGCGCCGCCTGCGCCGCCGCGACGGTCGGATTGGCCTTGAAGGCCTTGTCGATGAGCGAATTCAGCGCCGGAGACTGAAACAGCTGCCACCACTCGAACGCGATATCCCGACCCGCGATGAAATGCTGGACCTCGCCGCCGTGGATCTGTGCCGAGGAAATCGTCTCCGGCAAGGGCGTCGGCGCATAGCCGGCGTTAGCCGGGGCTTCGGGCGTGTGGAAGTTTGGGCCGACGGCGCAGCTCGAGGCGATTGCCGCGGCGGCGGCGAGCAGAGTTGTGCGAGCGCAGCGGTTCATTTTGCGGCAACCTGGTTGCGATTCCACCATCCGCCGCCCAGCGCCTGGAACAGCGCGACCGTGTCGCCGTAGCGAGTCGCCTGCGCCTGCACGCGCGTGAGCAGGGTCTGTTGATAGGCCGTCTCGGCGCTCAACAAGGTCAAATAAGTAACGTATCCGAGTTGCATCTGCCGGCGGGTGAGGTCATAGGTCACTTTGGCGGAATTCTCCGCTTCGACATCGGCGGCGAGGGCATCGGCATCGGACAGCGATACATGCAGGGTATCGGCGACGTTCTGATAGGCCGCAATGACCGTACTCTGATATTGAGCTGCGGCCTGCTTCAAGGCCTGCCTGGCGGCACGCTCTTGGTGTAGTAGCGTTCCTCCTTGGAATATCGGTTGGCTGACGTCGCCATATAGACTCCAGAACGGTCCGCCGGAGCGGAACATCCAGGGGATTTGTGTTGTGTTGCCGCCGTACTGACCGGTGATCGAGAATTGCGGCAGCATAGCGGCGACTGCGACGCCGACCTCTGCATTCGCGGCATGTAGCTGCGCCGCGGCAGCCCGTACATCGGGACGTTGTTCGATGATCTTGGCCGGTAGGGTCAACGGAATCTCCGGCGGCAGCTGCAGCGCGTCGAGCTCGAAGGTCTGGTCCTTTTCATTCGGCAGCTTCCCGACCAGGGCTCGAATCAGGTCGCGCGTTTGTTCGTACTGCTTTTGCAGCGGGGGCAGCGTGGCGCTCACCTGCGCCAATGCGGCTTCTTGCGCCGCCACATCGATCCGCATCGCGAACCCCAAGCGGAATTGATCGCGCAGGATCTGCAGCGATTTCTCATCCGCCTCGATGATCTGTTGCGTCGCCCGGAGCTGCGCCCGCAACGACGCCTCCTGAATTGCTGCGGCGATTACATTGGAAGCGAGCGTGACGTAGGTGGCTTCGAGCGCGAAGCGCTGTGCATCGGCCTGTGCGGCCAGCGACTCCACCTGTCGCCGGTTGCCGCCGAGTACGTCGGGCACGAAGCCGACAGTGAGTTCGGCGGTGTAGAAGGTGTAGTAGGAAGGCAGGTTGTGGGGGAAGTGATGCAGATCCTCCACGGCGGGCAGTTTGTTCAGGCCGTTGCCCTGGACGCCGATCGTACTGCTGCTGTTGGTGTTGCCGGAGACCTTGTGGCGCTCAGCCTGATAGACCATCGCAACCGTCGGAAAGAAGAAGCCGCGCTGTGCATACACCAGCTCCTGTGCCTGACGAAGCGCCGCCTGCGCCGCCGCGATGGTCGGATTAGCCTTGAAGGCCGATTCGACGAGCGAATTCAACGCTGGCGACTGAAACAGCTCCCACCACTCGAACGGGATGTCGCGGCCCAGAGCGAAATGCTGGGACCCACCGCCGTGGATCGGTGCAGCCGAACTGGTGGCCGGCAAGGGTGTCGGCGCGTAGCCGGCGTTAACCGGGGCTGGGGATTCGCGGTAGTTCGGCCCGACGGCGCATCCGGGCGCCATGCCGGCCGATGTCGCGGCCAGCAGGACGATAACGGCTAATCGCGCGGCGAACATACCACTTCTCCATCGAGGGACAGATGATTCTGCTCTTACCTGCCGTGGCCAAGGTACTCGGAGAAGTCCCAGTGGCCTCGCGTGCGCTGAGCGGCCATTGTTCCCTTAAGGCCGCGACGCAAGCGCGTTGCGGCGGACGAGGGAAATCTCCCGGGAGGAGTGCATGCGCAATCGGTTGTCCTCAGTGTGGCCCTGGTTGGATTTTGCGCACCGCCGGCGCGCAGTCGCCGCCGGCGCGGCGAGCGTTCTGGCCGCCTTGATCGGAGTCGTACATTTCGCCGCCAAGGCGGACGATACGGCGGCGACCAGCCCTAAACCGAGTACAGGGTCGGAGGGCGCCGCACCGTCGCGCAGCGCCGCCGACAGCTTGGAGCTGTCGGGCGCCCAGCTCGAGATGATCAGTTTCGGCTTGGTGTCCGAGCGCACCTTTCCGCTGGAGCGCGATGCCGTCGGCAGTATCGATTTCAACGAGGACATGGCCGCCCAGGTGTTTCCTCCGTACCAGGGCCGGATCGTGCAGCTCTACGCCAAGATTGGCGACAACGTGAAGCGCGGCCAAGCGCTTCTCACCATTGAGAGTCCCGACCTGATTCAGGCGGACTCAAATTTGATCGCTGCCGCCGGCGTGTTGGATTTGACGACGCATGCACTGGAGCGCGCCAAACAGCTCTTCGAGGTACAAGGCATTGCACAGAAGGATCTGCAGCAAGCCATCTCGGATCAGCAAACCGCCGAAGGCGCTCTGAGGGCCGCGCGGGATGCGGTGGCGGTTTTCGGCAAGTCGCCGCTCGAGATCGACCGTATGGTGAAGACTCGCATGATCGATCCGTACCTGGTTGTGCCGAGCCCAATCGCGGGGCGCATCACCGCGCGCGTCGCGGCTCCCGGAGACTTCGTGCAACCGGGCAACCTGCCGGCACCGTATTCCGTGGCAGACATTTCGCGAATTTGGCTCAATGCGAGCGTTACCGAAAGCGACATGCCGTTGGTCCGCAAGGGACAGCCAATCCATGTGACTGTCATGGCGTTCCCCGGGCGCGTGTTCGAAGGTGAGATTTCGACCGTTGGAGCAACGGTTGATCCGCAGTTGCACCGAGGTCTGGTTCGCGCCGAAATCGAGGATCCCAAGCACGAGCTTCTGCCCGGCATGTTTGCTTCGTTCGTCATCGTCACCGGTTCGCCGGTGAGCGGCCTCGCCGTTCCGCTGGACGGAGTCGTCCGCGAGGGCGACGGCACCATGACCGTCTGGGTCACCACCGATCGCCATCGATTCACCAAGCGAGCCGTCAAGATTGGATTGCAGCACGCGGGCTACGATCAGATTCTCGAGGGACTGCGGCCTGGCGAGCAAATCGTCACCAACGGCGCCGTGTTCCTCGACAATTTGGCCGGTGGCGGCGAGTCGTGAGGTCGTAAGTGTTAAAGGGCATTCTGGCGTTCGGACTCACTCGCCGGGCAATCGTTATCTTAGGTCTCCTGGTGTTCATCGGCGGCGGATTGATTGCCTTTTACAAGCTCAACATCGAGGCCTATCCGAACCCGGCGCCGGTGATCCTCGAGATCACCGCGCAGGCGCCGGGCCTCTCGGCCGAAGAGATGGAGAGGTACTACACGAAGCCAATGGAGGTCGGCATCTATCCGACCCCCGGAATCGTCAACATCCGTTCCACGTCATTCTATGGCCTGAGCTTTTTGAGCGTCACATTCAAATACGGCGTCGACTATTACTTTGCCTATACGCAGACATTGAACAGCATTCAGCAGAACGTCTCTCTGCCGGGCGGCCAACAGCCGCAGATCCAGCAGTCGAGCCTCATCGGTGAGGTGTATCGCTACACGGTGACCGGACCGAAGGATTTTGGGATCACGAACCTTCGCACCGTGCAGGACTGGGTGGTCTTGCGCAGGCTGTACACCGTTCCGGGTGTCGTTCAGGTCAACAGCTTCGGCGGTCCGACCAAAGAATTCGAGGTCGAGACGGATCCCAATAAGCTCGAGGCTTACAACGTGACGATGCCACAGCTCGTCACCGCTTTGGGCAATGCCAACGTCAACGTCGGCGGCCGCGAGATCGCCATTGGCCAACAGTCGGCGAACATTCGCGGCGTAGGGCTCATCGATGACGGGGGCGCTTACGATCTCACTCGAGGCTACGGTGTCTCCGACATCGAGAATATCGTGCTCGGGCAAACGAACGGCACGCCGGTGCTGGTGAAAGACGTCGCGCGGTGCTACGTCGGCTACGTCCCGCGGCTCGGCGTCGTGGGCAAGGACCACGACGATGATGTGGCAATGGCGATCGTCGTTACGAGCCGCACGTCCCACACCAACGAAGTGGTGCCGCGGATCGCCCGCGAGGTGAACTTGATGAATCACGACGGCACGCTGCCGCCGGGGGTCAAAGTCGTCTCCTTTTACGACCGCATGGCGCTGGTCGGGGTGACGACGCACACGGTGTTGCACAATCTGATCTTTGGTTGCCTGCTGGTGTTCTTGGTCCAGTGGATTTTCTTAGGTGACCTGCGCAGCGCGGTCATTGTCGGCGTCAACATTCCGTTTGCGCTCTTCTTCTCCATCATATTACTGGTACTACAGGGCGAGGACGCGAACTTGCTGTCCGTGGGTGCCGTCGACTTCGGCATCATCATCGATGCGGCGGTCATTCTCGTGGAGAACATTTTCCGCAATCTTCAGGCGCCGGCGCATGACCAAACGCAGATGATCGAGGACCTGCACGAAGGAGCGTACGGAGCCGATCCCACGCGCGAGGGACCGAGTTGGACGACTCGCTTGCGTCTGATCTACATATCGGCGTTGCAGGTGGACAAGGCAATCTTGTTTTCCACCGCGATTACCATTGCCGCGTTCGGTCCATTGTTCACCATGCAAGGCGTCGAGGGGCAGATCTTCGGCCCGATGGCGCGAACCTACGGCTACGCCCTGGCTGGGGCCTTGATCGCGACCTTCACGGTGACGCCGGTACTGTCCTCGTTCCTGATGCCCCAACACGTAAAGGAAGTGGAAACCATCGTGGTGCGGGCCCTGCACCGGGTGTACAAACCCGTGCTGCAATTTGCCCTCAATCGGCGGGTGCTGGTGGTGGCAATCGGCGTCGGCTTTCTCGTGCTAATAGGAATCCTGATTCCATTTTTGGGCAGCGAGTTCCTGCCGGCCCTGGAGGAAGGCAACTTCTGGATCCGCGCCTCGCTGCCGCCGAGCATGACGTTGGACGCCGGCACGGAGGCCACGCGCAAGATGCGCGAGATCCTGCTCAAGCATCCGGAAGTCGTCACGGTCATCTCCCAGCACGGCCGGCCCGACAACGGCAGCGACCCCTCGCCGTTCTCGAACGTCGAGATGTTCGTGCCGTTGAAGCCGTTTGACGAATGGCCTCGCGGGCTTACCAAAGCGAAGCTGACGGCCCAGCTCGAGCGTGAAATGCAGACCGTGCTGACCGGTGTCACTTTCAACTTCTCGCAGTACATTCAGGACAACATCGAGGAGGCGATTTCGGGGGTCAAGGGCGCCAACTCGGTGAAGATCATCGGTCCGGATTTGGCGGTGCTCGAGGATCTTGCCCGACAGGTCATGGCGCAAATGTCTCAGGTTCAAGGCGTCCTGGATCTCGGCGTGTTCCACGTGCTCGGTCAGCCGAATCTCAACATCAAGATCGACCGCGCCAAGGCGGCGCGTTACGGACTCAATACCGGTGATGTGAATACCGTCGTTCAAGCCGCCATGGGCGGTGCCGTGGCATCGCAGGTGCTCGAGGGCGATCGCGCATTCAACCTCACGGTCCGCCTGGCGCCACAGTACCGCACCAGCATCGAGGCGATCGGCAACATCAAGGTGGGGTATCAGACGAGTTCAGGAGCGAACGCATACATTCCGTTGCGCGAGCTGGCAAGGATCTCGTTGGACAGCGGGCCGGCCTACATCTATCACGAGGCCATGAACCGGGACATTCCGGTCAAGTTCAGCGTGCGCGGGCGCGATCTAGGCAGCACGGTCGCGGAGGTACAGGAGCGGATCGCGCGCAGCGTGAATTTCCCGCGCGGTTATCGCCTCGAGTGGGCCGGAGAGTTCCAGGATCTGCAGCTTGCCAAGCAGCGTCTGGCGGTCTTTGTACCGATGAGTCTGGCGCTGATCCTGATACTTCTCTACAGCCTGTTCAATTCGGTGCGCGACAGCTTGCTGGCATTGGCCGGAATTCCTTTTGCGATCGGCGGCGGTGTATTGGCGCTGTTTGCCGCCCGATTGCCTTTCAGCGTTTCGGCGGCGATCGGATTCATATCGCTGTTCGGCGTCTCGGTGATGAACGGCATCCTCGTAATCACCTATTTCAACCAGCTCAGACACCAGGGTATGGTCCCCATGGAGGCCATGGGGCAGGCCGCCGAAAAGCGCATGCGCCCGATGCTGATGACGGCGCTGTCCGCCTGCATCGGTCTGGTGCCGGCGGCGTTTTCGACCGGTATCGGCAGCCAAGTGCAACGTCCACTGGCAACGGTGGTCGTTGGCGGCATGCTCATTGGGCCCATCATGTTGCTCGCGGTCGTACCGGCGCTGCAGCTCGTGTTCCTGCGAGAGGAGAAGCGCGGCGAGCCGAAACTCACACCACGCACCGGCCGTCTGCCGGGTGAATTGCCTTAGGGCCGCCGCGCGATAGGAGAATCAAGCCATGTTTGCAGCCCCACGGACCATCGAAACACAAATATTTGCGACCCTGCCCGAGGAGCTTCGCATCCGCAACAAAGCCAACGAGCTGTCAAAATTCGTCGATGGCGAATTCGATTCCTTCCTCGAGGGCCCGTCCTTTGATCGCCGTGGGAATCTGTATTGCGTCGATTTGGTCTTTGGACGAATTTTTCGTGTGGACGCGGAAGGTGCATTCCAGTTCATTGTGCAGTATGACGGGGAGCCGAACGGCTTGAAGATCCATCGAGACGGGCGTCTCTTCATCGCCGATCGGCGGCATGGCATCATCGTGATCGACCCGACGACCAAGCGGATCCAGAACATCGTGGAAAGATACGATCTGGAGCCGTTCAAAGGCCCCAACGATCTGGTCTTCTCGCCGGCAGGCGATCTTTATTTCACCGACCAGGGAATGTCCGATCTTGTCAATGCAACGGGGCGGGTCTTCCGACTGCGCGCCGACGGTAGGCTGGATCTCGTGCTCGACAAGCTGCCCAGTCCCTACGGGATTGCGCTAGATCCATCCGGGCGCGTGCTCTACGTGGCTCTGACCCGGGCGAATCGGATAATCAAGGTCCCGGTGCTGCCGGATGGACGCCTATCCCGCGTACTGAATTTTATCCAGTTGAGTGGGGGCGGGGGACCTGACGGCATCGCCGTGGACAGCGAGGGCGGGCTTGCGGTAGCCCATCCTTTGCTGGGTGCGGTGTGGCTTTTCGACCGGAAGGGGCAGCCGACGTTGCGCGTGAATCTGTGTCGCGGAGTGCTCGGCACCAATGTGGCCTATGGCGGGCCCGACGGCCGGCGCCTCTACATTACCGAAGCCGAGACCGGCACGATCCAAGTCGCCGACATGCCCATCAGTGGCAGCGTCATGTTTTCGCACGCCCCCAAGGAATAGCGGTGCGCAGGCGCTCACACCGGGCCACGCTTGGCATCTTGTGCGCGCTGCTATCGTGTGCTCCGCTGATTCTTGAAGCTCGCGTCGCCGCATCGTCCGAGGATGGCAGTTCGTCAGTAACGGCGGTGCGGCGCGTGAACGACGGCCGGTCGACCCCAGTGAGCTCGGGGACAGGAGGTATGTCGAAAAGCCGAAATGCGATGGCGGCCGTTTCGCCAAGCCATGGCCCTGTTAGGACGCAGCCAGGAGTCGGTCAACTCACGCGCAGCAATGCGGATCGCCTGCACTCGCTGCTGAGTGCCGAGGCGCGCGGGGGCACTCCGATGGCTTCGAGCCACGTCCGGTCGACCGGTGGCACGACCGGCAACAGGGTCGCTGGGGCGCAGCGCAGCGCGAACCCGGCGGCGCGGCCCACGCTGCCTGTATCAAAATTAGCAGCGCGGGCCGCGCCGGGGAGGGGCACGACCGCGAACGCGGTTGGCATAAATTCGAGAATTGGCGGCCTGCATGCTACGGGTCCCGGACGGCTGGGCGGCCCAACCGTTGGCCGAACAGCGAACAACGCCGCTATCGACGGCACGCGGATGCGCCGCAAATTCTAGAGTTTGACCGTTGCCTTACGCCGCGCCTACGGCATTTTCCCCGCGCGAAATCATGACCCGACGCTCCGACTACCAGGCCTATTACAACCCCGCGATATTGCACTTCTGACGACTGTGGCACACTGCCTGGCCGACCGATAAGCGTGGCGCTGCGGGCCGCCGATCGAGGGGGCCGAGCAAGTCGTTTAATGGGGTTCATGCATGAGCGAAGTGCCGAGCGATCCTGCACCGCAGCCGAGCGGCCGGGAGGCGATCAACCGGCGCGCCTGGTCACGCGAGCGTCAATTGCGGGCGGCGGCCGTCGCAACGGCGCTGGTCATCTTGGTGCTCTTGGGTTTTTGGTTGGGCGGCAAGGTCTTCGGCAAGCGCGAGCCGCCGGCGGGCGAGACATCGCCGCCGGGTACTTTCCGCGCTACCGCGCAACAGCTGAAGACCTTGACCATCGACACCGTGGGCATACACGCATTCGTCAGCGAGGAATTGACCGAAGGGAAGATTGCCGTCAACGGCGATCGCACCACGCCGGTGTATTCGCCCTATTCGGGGCGAGTGACCCGAGTGGTCGCGGCATTGGGCGATACGGTGAACAAGGGCGCGACGCTCGCGACTGTGGAAGCCTCCGAATTCGTCCAGGCGCAAAGCGATCTCGCTACGGCGGCGGCGCAGCTCAAGCTTGCGCGTATCAATGAGTCCCGCAAGCACGCACTGCTCGATGCCAAGGGCGGCAGCCAGCAGGACTGGCAATCGGCCCAGGCGGATCTCACGGCGGCGGAAGCCGCCGTACATACGGTGCGCAATCGGCTCAAGATCTTGGGCAAGTCCGATGCGCAAATCGACGCTCTCGAGGCGGCTCATACGATCGACGCGATGGCGCCGCTCACCGCGCCGATAGCCGGCGTGGTCGTGGACCGTCAAATGGGGCCGGGCCAGTACGTGCAGGCGGGCGGCGGCACTCCGGTATTCACCATCGCCGATCCGTCGAGCGTCTGGCTGCTGGCGAACGTGCGCGAGGCCGACTCCGGGTCGGTGCAACTCGGACAGGTCATGGAAGTTCATGTGGCCGCCTACCCTAAGCGCGCGTTCGTCGCGCGCATCACCTATATCGCCGCCATCATCGATTCCGTGACTCACCGACTACCGGTGCGGGCGGAAATCGACAACCACGATCGGGCGCTGAAGCCGGAAATGTTCGCCAACTTTCGGATTCAAACCAGCGCCGCATCGCAATCACCCGCCATACCCGAGGCTGCCGCCGTTTACGAGGGCGATGCCGCGCACGTCTGGGTGCTTGAGGGGGACGGACTGCTCGCCTACCGTGCCATTCGCACGGGCCGCACCAACGACGGCTTGGTCGAGGTGCAGGATGGCCTCAAGCCGGGAGAGCGGATCGTCACCAAGGGTGGTCTTTTCATAGATCAAGCGGCAGTGCCGGGGTCGTGAACCGAATCGTCTCCTTCGCGCTGCGGCAGCGGGTGCTGATCGTGGCGCTGCTGGTGATGATGCTGGGTGCCGGCATCGCCAGCTTCTTCGTGCTCAACATCGAGGCCTATCCGGATCCGGTGCCGCCGCTGGTCGACGTGGTGACCCAGAGCACCGGGCAATCCGCCGAGGAAATCGAGCGCTACATCACCATCCCGCTCGAGATTCAAATGGCCGGCATCCCCAACGTGCAGGCAATCCGCACCATATCGCTGTTCGGGTTGTCCGACGTCAAGGTGCAATTCACTTACGATTTCACCTACTACCAGGCCGAGCAATGGGTGACCAACCGGCTGTCGCAGCTCGGCACGCTGCCGAACGGCGCGCAGCCGCAAATTTCACCGACCAGCCCCATCGGTGAAATTTTCCGCTACCGGGTGGTCGGTCTGCCGAATTATTCGGTGACGGATTTGAAGACACTTCAAGACTGGGTGTTGGAGCGGCGCTTCAAGGCCGTACCCGGCGTCATCGATGTGACCGGCTGGGGCGGTAAGACCAAGACCTACGAGATCGCCATCGATCAGCACAAGTTGGTGGGCAACGGCCTATCCGTGCCGCAGGTATTGACCGCTCTCGGCAATGCCAATATCAATGTCGGCGGCCAAACGGTGGATTTCGGCGCTCAAGCTGCCGTGGTGCGCGGCGTGGGCCTGATCCATTCCGCGGACGACATTCGTCATACCCTGATCACCAACAACCAGGGCGCCCCGGTGGTCATCGGCGACGTGGCGCAGGTCACGATCGGCAACCTGCCGCGGCTTGGCATTGCCGGCTACAACGATGCGGACGACATCGTGCAGGGCATTGTGCTGATGCGTCGCGGCGCCAAAAGCGTACCCACCATCAAACGCGTCGAAGCCGAAGTGGACCACATCAACCAGAGCGGCATTCTGCCGCCCGGCGTCAGCATCCAGCGCATTTACGACCGCAGCGATTTGATCAACATCACGACCCGCACCGTGCTGCACAACATGATCGCCGGCATTGCGCTGATATTCTTGCTGCAATGGGCTTTCCTCGGAAACCTGCGCAGCGCCGTGATCGTCGCCATGACCATACCGTTCGCCCTGTCCTTCGCGATCGGGCTCATGGTGTTGCGCGGCGAATCCGCCAATTTGTTGTCGGTGGGCGCGATCGATTTCGGGCTGGTGGTCGATGCGACCGTGATCATGGTCGAGAATATATTCAGGCATCTGGCGGAGGCCTCGGCGCATTTGGGCACCGGGCCCAGTCAATTGCACCGCATGCGCGTGCCGAGCGGCTTTCGCGGCAAGATGGGGACCGTGTCGCTGGCGGCGGCCGAGGTCAGTCAGTCGATCTTTTTCGCCGCCGCGATCATCATCGCCGGGTTTGTGCCGCTTTTTACTCTGTCGGGCATCGAGGGGCACATATTCGGGCCGATGGCTAAAACCTACGCCTACGCCATCGCCGGCGGCTTGATCGCCACCTTCACCATCGCGCCGGCCTTGAGTTTGTTGCTGTTTACCCAGGTCGTGTCCGAGCGGGAGACGCTGGTGGTGCGGGCGCTGCGGCGAGCGTACCAACCGGCGCTGGAATTCGTCCTCGCCAACCGCATCGTGGCGCTTACCGGCATCGCCCTGGTTGCGGTCGCGGCCATTTTCGCGGTGCGCTCCCTGGGACTCGAATTCCTGCCGAAGCTCGAAGAGGGAAACTTGTGGATCCGCGCCACATTCCCGCAATCGGTTTCGCTGGCGGACAGCGACGCGTACGTCAATCGCATGCGCGTGCTCATGAGCAAATACCCCGAGGTTCAAACGGTGGTGTCGCAGCATGGCCGGCCCGATGACGGCACCGATGCCACCGGGTTCTTCAATGCCGAATTCTTCGTCCCCCTGAAGCCATTCGATACCTGGCCGGCCGGCATGGACAAGGAAAAGCTCACCCAGCGCATGACCGAGGAGCTGCAACAGCAGTTTCCCGGCGTCGACTTCAATTTTTCCCAATACATCCAGGACAACGTCGAAGAGGCGGCGTCGGGCGTGAAGGGGGAAAATTCGGTCAAGGTGTACGGTAACGATTTGGAGACCTTGGAAAAAACGGCCAATGCCATTGCCGCCGTGCTCGCCAAGGTCCCGGGCATCACCGATCTAGCTGTTTTTCGATCGCTCGGGCAGCCGACCATTCGCATCGATGTCGATCGGGTGCGGGCTGCGCGCTATGGACTTGCGCCCGGGGACGTCAATGCCGTCGTGCAAACCGCCATCGGCGGACAAAGCGCGGGTGATTTGTACGAAGGCACCAGCGATCGGCACTTTCCGATGATGGTGCGCCTTGCGGCCCCCTATCGCCAGAGCCTGACTTCGATCCGGCGCATTCCCATTGCGGCGCCCGCCAGCAACGGCAACGGTGTCATCCAGGTGCCGCTCGAGGATGTCGCCGATGTGCATCTGGTTTCCGGCGCAGCGTTCATTTATCGAGAGCAGCAGCAGCGTTATGTGCCGATCAAGTTCAGCGTGCGCGGCCGCGATCTCGGCGGCGCTGTGCTCGAGGCGCAGCGCGCCGTCGATGAGCGGGTGCTTCTGCCGGGCGGCTACCGACTCGAATGGGTGGGCGAATTCGGCAATTTGCAGGAGGCGATCGGGCGCTTGATGGTTGCCGTGCCGTTGTCGATCGCTTTGATCGTTCTGCTCCTGTATCTGAATTTCGGTAATTTGCGCGACGCGCTGCTGGCCGCCAGCGTGATCCCGATGGCGCTGTTGGGCGGGATTTTCGCGCTGTGGGCGACCGATACGGCCTTCAGCGTGTCGTCCGCAATCGGGTTCGTCGCGTTGTTTGGCATTGCGGCGATGGACGGCATTCTGGTGGTGTCGTACTACCACCTGAGCCTGGAATCGGGCCTCGACCGCGTGAGCGCCATGCTGCAAACCTGCCATACGCAATTGAGGCCGGTGATGATGACCTGCGCGGTGGCTTGCGTGGGCTTGGTGCCCGCAGCGTTCTCGACCGGCATCGGCTCCCAGGTCCAGCGGCCGCTGGCGCTGGTGGTGGTCGGCGGCATGCTGCTCGCGCCCATCTTGATACTTCTGGTGCTGCCGGTGCTGATCACGAAATTCTCGACCGCACGGGAACTGCCGGCGGAACTACCGCGGGATGCGAGCGAATGAAGCGATGGCGCCGCATGCCGGCGTATACCGCGGCCGCCGCACTAGGGGCGGCCGCGTTGGTGGCGTGCGTCGGACCGGATTTTCATCGCCCGGAGCCGCCCAGTGCCCCACGCTACACCGAGGAACCCCTCATCTCCCCCACCGCTTCCGCCCCAGGCGTGGGCGGCGCGGCGCAACGCTTCTTGGAGCAGGAGGACGTAGCGAGGAATTGGTGGACGCTGTTCGGATCCGCACAGCTCGATGAACTGGTGACGGAGGCGCTGCGCGCGAATCCCGAGGTACTGTCGGCGCAAGCGGCCCTGCGCCAGGCCATGGAGATCGCCGCGGCGCAGCGCGGTTCATATTTTCCGACCGTTCAGGCGAGCTTCGACGCGCAGCGTCAACGCAACGCCGTCGGCGTGCTGGCGCCCACGCTGACTTCGGGCACCGCGCTCTTTAATCTGTTCACGCCGCAGGTCACGGTGAGCTACGTTCCCGACATCTTCGGCGCGAACCGGCGCCAGGTGGAATCGCTGGAGGCGCAAGCCGAAGCGAGCCGCTTTGCGCTGGATGCCACCTACCTCACCCTCACCGCGAACGTGGTCACGACGGCGATTCAAGAAGCCGGACTGCGGGCTCAAATAGCGGCTACCGAGCGGATGATCATGCTCGCACGCGAGTCGCTCGCGGTGCTGCGCCATCAATTCGACTTGGGCGCAGTCGCGGAGGCCGACGTATTCGCCCAAGATGCATCGCTTGCCCAGCTGGAGGGCACGCTGCCGCCGTTGCACAAGCAATGGCATCAGGCGCGCGATGCATTGGCCGTTCTCACCGGGCATCTGCCCTCTGAATTCAAATCCGTGCCTTTCGAACTGGACCAGTTGGTGTTGCCGGTCGATGTGCCGCTGGGTGTGCCGTCGCAATTGGTCGAGCGGCGACCGGACGTGCGCGCGGCGGAGGCGCAGCTGCATTCCGCGACGGCGCAGGTCGGGGTGGCCACCGCCAACCTGCTGCCGCAGGTGACCATCACCGGGAACCTCGGCAGCTCGGCGACGCTGATGAGCGATCTGTTCAAGCCCGGTACCGGCTTTTGGACCATCGGCGCCAACGCGGCGCAAACATTATTCGCCGGTGGCA